>Ga0070708_100000009_pt1 | contig 141840 bp, 131 predicted proteins | sample KBSK5503metaG_FD_65469 | JGI IMG/M metagenome (GOLD analysis project Ga0070708, IMG submission 65469) | Corn, switchgrass and miscanthus rhizosphere microbial communities from Kellogg Biological Station, Michigan, USA - KBS K5-50-3 metaG | ecosystem: Host-associated > Plants > Roots >... | reverse complement strand
AGCGATCTCCCATTCGGGAGCTTTGCGGATCGCACGGTGTATGTAGTCGACGTCGCCAACCTCGAGGAAGATGCTCAGGATCTCATCTTCGCTCGCATCGTGTCCAAGCTCCGCGAGCACCTGGAGCGTCGGGATCTGGGCGTCAAGCATCTCGTCGTCTTCGTCGACGAGCTCAACAAATACGCGCCGGGTGATGTCGGGGGAGCCGATACTTACGTCAGAAAAATGCTGCTCGATATCTCGGAGCGTGGTCGCTACCTGGGCCTCGTTCTGTTCAGCGCGCAGCAGTTCCGGTCCCAGGTTCACCGGCGCGTGGTTGGAAACTCGGGAACCGCTCTCTTCGGCAGGATGGACGCCGACGAGCTGTCGACTCCCGGCTACGCAGTGCTGAGCCCAGCGACGAGAACAAAACTGGCCACGCTCGAGAAAGGGCAGTTGATGATTCGACATCCACATTTCACGCAGCCGATCTTCGTTCGCTTCCCGCGTCCGTCAGTGATGCAGGGACGCGAAGGCGCCGAGCGGTATCCGCAGGCGAGCGATGTCTCCATCGATGTGGCTATCCTCCGCGCGCTCCGACCGCTCGATTCGACGATCACGCTTTCGTGGGTGCAGGACAGCATTGGCTTGTACGACGAGGACGAAATCATCCGTGCCCGTAACGCAACCCTCCTCGCCCGGCCCGAAAACGTGAAAGCCTACTTCAAGGCACAATTCCGGAAAAACATCCCCGTCCAGCCCGCCCAGCCCGCTCCGCGTCCGCTCGCCGGAAGCATCAAGTCGGCCCCCGAAAACGATCCGTATGGGTTTTAGGCAATTGTATGGTTGGTAGGACTTTCCTGGCGTTGTTTTTCGTTGGGCAGGCGGCGTTCTCACAATCGGTTTTGCTGCAGATCCGACCACACATCGGCGACACGCTGCGCATGCACCTGTCGCAGACGGTCGAGATGACGGGCACTACACGTGCGCGCGGTCGCGATTCGACCAGCTCGATGACGACGTCGATAGAAGTGTTCACCCGCGCGATCGCCGAGCAGTGGACGTCGGGTGGAACGCTGATGCAGACCATCACGGACTCGGTGCAGATGAGTCCGGCGTCCCAAGCCTCGCTCGATGATCTCAGGCGCAGGGCGCTCCAATCGAAGCGGGTCTGGCTGCGCGTCTCCCCAGACGGCGCGATGGAAGTAGTCCACGACAGCGATCCGACTAGCGATCTCCAGGAGATCTTCGGCGGGATGCCGGCGATGCTGGCGCGACAACCAGTCACGGTGGGCGAGAAATGGACGCGGGAGATGCAGATCCCGCTCAGCGGTGATCCGGGGGCGCTTGGGTCGGTGAAAGCCACCTTCCGGCTCGACTCGCTCGGCCGCAACGGCGATATCGCCTATGTCTCGCTGCGAGGCACGATGTCGCGGGTTAATACCTCAGGCGCGCCTGCGCCGGCGGCTGGCTATACTACCTCGGGCACTTTGACGGGGACGATTCAAATCGATCGACGACTCGGCTGGATTACTGATTCCAGGAGCAGCATCATCGTACGGTCGACGATCGCGGCGGCTCCGGGCCGCAAGGGTGAGCCGCAACGCTCGCCGATGGAGGTGCGGACGAAGATCACGCAGTGGATAAGGGCGATGCGCGCACGATGAGACTGGTTCACCTGGCGGACATACACCTCGGGTTCAGGCAATATCAGCGGCAGACTCCCGCGGGTCTGAATCAACGGGAGTATGACGTCGCGAGGTCTTTGCAGCGCGTAATCGACAAAGTGATCGACCTCCGGCCAGATCTGGTGCTGATTGCGGGCGATGTCTTTCACACCGTGCGTCCGACCAATCCGGCCATATTGCACGCTTTCCTTCAGTTCCAGCGACTGAGGGAGATGCTGCCGGAGGCAGCAATCGTCATGGTCGCCGGAAATCATGACACGCCCCGCAGCAGCGAGACCGGTTGCATCCTGCGGCTCTTCAGTCAGCTCGGGATCAAAGTGGTAGATGGCGGTCCAGAATGGGTCCCGTTCGACGCGCTCGATGTCAGAATTCTCGCCGTGCCCGACATGGCGCAGGGTAAGCCACGGCTCGAGCCCGATCCGACCGCCAGGTACAACATTCTCCTGCTTCATGGAGAAATCGAAGGCGTGCTGCCGAAATACGGCCGCGAGCTCGATCGTTCGCCGATGGAGATCACTCTCGAAGAGCTGGGCGCGCACAAGTGGGACTACGTGGCGCTCGGTCACTATCACGTCTATCGGCCGGTGGCCGAGAACGCCTTCTATTCCGGCTCGCTCGACTATACGAGCACGAATCCCTGGGGTGAGTTGGCAGAGGAGCGCGAAGCGGGAATCGGCGGCAAGGGAATCATCGAGCACGATCTCACCAGCAGGACGCACAAGTTCCATCCGATTCCGCCGGCGCGGCGGTGGGTGGATCTCACCCCCTTGTCCGGTGAAGGTCTCTCGCCGGCTTCGCTCGATGAAGCAATTCGGGACGCGCTCGACAGGTGCGAGGATGGAATTGACGAGAAGATAGTTCGTCTGGTCGTGCGGGATGTTCCTCGCCACATCCTCCGAGAGCTGGATCACAAGGCGCTGCGCGAGTACAAGCGCAGGGCGCTGCATTTCCATCTTGACACGCGTCGTCCCGAGATCGTAAGACCGGAAAAAGGAGAAGGCGGGCCGGGACGGCGTGCATCACTGGCTGATACGGTCCGCGACAAGCTCCGCTCGCGCCCGCTCACCGAGAACATCGACCGCGAAGCTCTCGTCGAGCTCGGGCTGCATTACCTCCGCGAGGCGGATTTGGTGGCAGGACCGACCGGCGAGGAATCCGCGGCGTGAGGCTGAATAGTCTCAAGCTCACGAATTTCCGTCAGCACGTCGACACGGAGATTCATTTCGACACGGGTCTTACCGGGATAATCGGTCCCAACGGCGCCGGCAAGACCACAATTCTCGAGGCAATTGCCTGGGCGTTGTACGGCAACCAGGCGATCCGCGGCAATCGCGACTCGATTCGGTTCATGGGCGCCGGTGTCCGGGCATCGGTTGAAGTCGAGCTCGATTTTACCCTGGGATCTCATAGCTATCGCGTAGTTCGCGCGCTGACGAGCGCGGAGGTCTATCTCGACGGCTCCGACTCTCCGATCGCCAACTCCATCACGGCCGTGAACGAGCTGCTCCAGCGGCGGCTCGGCATGACGCTCTCGGAGTTCTACCACACCTACTTCACTGGTCAGAAAGAGCTGAACGTAATGGCGGCGATGAAGCCGGCCGGGCGTGGGCAGTTTCTGTCGCGCGTGCTCGGCTACGAGAAGCTGCGCATCGCTCAGGACCTGACCCGAGAGAAGCGAAATCGCGTCCGGGCGGCGATCGATGGCATGCAGCGCGGAATGCCGGACCCAGAAGCGGTTCTCCGCGCGCTTGCCGAAGCGGCTTCGAGGAAGGAAGAGGCGGAAGCGCGGGCGCAGCACGCTGCCCATCGGGGTGCCGTACGCCAGCGCGAGATGATGGCAGTCGAGCCGCGGTGGGAGATGGTGCAGCGCCAGCGCGAGCAGTCGGCGCAGTTGTTGACGCAGATCACCGTCGCCGAGGAAAAAGAAGCGGCGCTGCATCGCGACGCCGAGCGGATCACGCGCGAATTGGAGGGAGTGCAAGCGGCGCGATCTCAGCTCGACACGTTGCACGAGGCAATCGAGCCGTTGTTCGCTCTGAACGTCGAGCTGCAGGCGCTCAACACTCTTTACCGAGAAGAAGGTCGCCGCAAGACGCTTCTCGAAGCAGATGCTGCTTTGCGAGAAGAAATCGCTCGTCTCGAAGAACGTCATTCGCGAATCGAGCGGGCGCCGGCTTTGGAGGAAGAAGCCACCCTGGAGCTGGAGAAGAAACGTGCCGAGCTCGAGGACACCCAGGGGTTGTTGGAGGCGCGCCGCACGGAGTGGGTCCGCGATCGCCAGGAAGCGCAGACCAAGCGTGAAGCGCTTAGGCAGCAATACCTGGAGCTAAAGCATCAGCGTGACCGGGTCGTCGCCGTTGGAGAAGATGGCGAGTGCCCGACGTGCGCCCGGCCGCTGGGCGGCAGTCTTCACACCGTCGTCGAGCATCTCGACGAAATGCTGGAGACGGTCAACGTCGACGGCAACTATTACAGGGCGCGCGTCGAGCAGCTCGAGCAAATGCCCGACGACGTGCGTGAGCTGGACGAGAAGCGTCGCGCGCTAATGCAGGAGGTCGGCACTCTCGAGCGCCGGCTTGCCAAAGTTCAACTCGCAGTGCAGGAACTTGGGTCCATAGTTCGTGACATCGCCTCTAAGCAACAGCGACAGGTGCAGATGAAGCGCGACATCTCCAAGATCCCGCCGGGTTACGATCCGGCGCGGCATTCGGAGGTGATATCCGAAGTCGAGCGTCTGACGCCGATGGAAGCGGAAGCGGCGCGATTCCAGGCGATGCTGGAGCGGGAGCCGCAGCTCAAGCTGGAGCAGACGCGCATCGCCCAGGAAGTCATGCGCGTTCAATCGACGCTAGGCACGCTGCGCACCAGGCGCGCGCAAATCTCTTATACCGAACAGGAATTCAACGAGCTGAAAGCCGAGTACGATCGGGTGCGCGTCGAGCTCCAGGAATCCAAGGTGGCTGCGGCGCGGGCGCAGGAGCAGGTTTCGAGCGCCACGGCCGCCCTGGCGGCGGCGCAGGAGGCGGCCGAGGAATTGAAGAAAAGAGTTGCCGAGCTCGACGTGCTGCAGACCGATCGCCGGCTGCATGACGAGCTCGATCGTGCCTTCTCTGATCTGCGCACGCACCTCAACTTCCAGCTGCGGCCGGAGCTTTCCGAGCTGGCAAGCGCCTTCCTGAGCGAGCTCACCGATGCGCGCTACACGGAGCTGGAGCTGGACGATCAGTACAACATTATCATCCTCGAGGACGGGATCCCGAAGCCGGTCCTGTCGGGTGGTGAGGAGGATCTGGCCAACCTGGTACTGCGGCTGGCGATCTCGCAGATGATCGCCGAGCGTGCCGGCCAGACGTTTTCGCTCTTGATTCTCGACGAGGTTTTTGGCTCTTTGGACGAGGCGCGGCGCTTCAACGTCGTCGAGCTGCTGCGGGGGCTGCAGGACAGGTTCGAGCAGGTGATACTCATCACGCACATCGAGCCGGTGCGCGAAGGAGTCGACAGAGTGATCACGGTGCGTTATGACGCCGACACGGGTAGCTCCATCGTGAGTGAAACGGAGGGTGGAGAGCCGGTGATTCGCGAGCAAAGAGAAATCTTCGACGAGCGTGAGCCGCGGCGGCGCGACCGCGTCGAAGAGGAGTCCATCGAGACCAGCGCTGGAGCAGGGGCGTAATGGCATTCGCGCGCAACTGGAGGCACGCCTGGGTGGCGGAGACGCCGGAGCGCGTCGGCGTACGCGAGATCGCCGCCTTGAATGCGGTCTTTAGCGAAGCATTCACGGAGCGCTATCGCAAGGACGGAATGGTCGGCGTACGGGTGCCCCATCTGAATCCAGCGGTGTGGAAATTCGCTATCACTGATGCCGAAGAAGGCGCGATGATCTGGCGCAACGCCCGGGACGGAATCGCGGCGTTCAACATGGTGCATCGCTCGGGCGTCGAGGGCTGGATGGGTCCGCTGGCGGTGCATCCTGATTATCAGGGGCAGGGCATCGGCAAGATGATCGTCTCCTCTGGTGTTGAGTGGTTGAAAGCAAGGGGCGCCAAGGTCATCGGGCTCGAGACGATGCCGCGCACGATGGACAATGTCGGCTTCTACTCGACGCTCGGCTTTGTCCCCGGCCATCTGACGGTAACGGTGACGCTGGAAGCGGCACGCGCCGGGAGTCAGGCGACGGCGATGTCGTCGCTCAATCCGCACGAACGCGAGTTGGCGCTGCGGCAATGCAAAGCGCTGCTCGATCAGCTCGCGCCCGGTTACGACTACACGCGCGAGATCGTTCTCACCGCCCAGCACCAGCTCGGTGACACTCTCTTCGTGCGGAAGGGCTTCGATGTGACGTCGTTCGCGGTTTATCACTCGGTCCCGCTGGTCGAGGGGCGCGCGACGGAGGAGATGCGAGTGCTCAAGATGGCGGCGAAGAGCGAGGCAGATTTCGACCACCTGGTGACGCAGCTTTGTGCCCACGCCCGCGTGAAAGCATCGCGTCGCGTCGCGATCAGGGTGCAGGGTCAGTATAGTGACGTCTATCGTCGGCTGATGGGGCGCGGAGCACGGGTGCGGTGGACAGATCTGAGAATGTCGATGCATGACCACGCCGAGTCGCGCCCCGCGAACGGCGGGATTGTCTTATCCAACTGGGAGATCTGACGATGAAATCTCTCGATAGCGAGCTGGAAGCTCTGAGCGACGAGCTCGAGCGTCTCGACTACGTCGTAGTCAAGCACGGTGAATGGGTATGCGTGCGACTGCCGCTCGTCTCCAGCGTCCGTATCCATCACACTTCAGATGGGCATTTTCGATTCGTCCCGCAGGTTGGGCCGTTCCGGCGGAGCGGGGGGCTCTTCTTTACGTCCGCGATTTCGGCGGCAGCCGTGATCGCTTCCGCCATCGCCTATGGGACGGCGCCGCTCACCATCATCGTTGCTTTCCTGGGCGCGATCGCGCTGACACACGACGCGTGTCGGTTCGTGCTGACTGAGGGATGTCTGACGCGGCTCCAGCAGCTCGTCGAGACACGGGCATCAACGCGTCAGCCGTTGTCGACCGTCGACAGACCCTCGCTCGCAGAAACCGCGCAATACAGTTTCATCGATCCGCGGCCGGCGGACCAGGTCCCTCTCGGTCGGTAGTTATTCAGATGGCTGCCGCGAAGGCTCGCCCTGCGGCCAAGACCCGGCCCCGCCGTCCGCGCTGAGCAGCCCGATCAGGTGTCGTAGTACAGGTAGAACTCGTACGGATGCGGCCGCAGCCGCATCGCATCGACTTCTTTCGTTCGCTTGTAGTCGATCCAGGTCTCGATGAGATCGGCCGTGAACACGTCTCCCTCGAGCAGAAAGGCCTGATCCGCTTCCAGCGCATCGAGCGTCTCGCTCAGGGATCCCGGCACCTGCTTGATCGATGCTGCATCGGCCGGCTCGAGCTCATAGAGATCCTTGTCCATCGGCTGGCCCGGATCGATCCGATTGCGAATTCCGTCGAGCCCCGCCATCAACATCGCCGCGAACGCCAGGTATGGGTTGCATGAGGCGTCGGGACAGCGGTACTCGATCCGCTTGGACTTCGGGCTCGTCGAGTAGACGGGAATGCGGACGCCGGCGCTGCGGTTTCGCTGCGAGTAAATGAGATTCACCGGCGCCTCGAAGCCAGGCACCAATCGCCGATAGGAGTTTGTGGTTGGAGCGCAGAGTCCGAGCAGCGCCGGTGAGTGCGCCAGCAGGCCACCGATGTACCACTTTGCGGTCTGCGAAATCAGGGCGTAGCCCTTCGCATCAAAAAAGAGATTCTCCGTGCCTTTCCACAGGCTCTGGTGACAGTGCATCCCCGAGCCGTTGTCGCCGAACAACGGCTTCGGCATGAACGTCGCCGTTTTCCCGCGCGCTCGCGCGACGTTCTTGATGATGTACTTGTACAGCATCAGATGATCGGCCATTTGGGTCAGCGTGCCGAAATGCATGTCGATCTCATTCTGGCCCCCGGTCGCAACTTCGTGGTGATGGACTTCGACCTCGATGCCGGCCGCGATCATCTTCAGCACCATCTCGGACCGCAGGTCCTGCAGGGTGTCGGTGGGAGAAACCGGGAAATAGCCTTCCTTCCAGCGGGGACGGTGACCGAGGTTCGGCTTGTCCGAGTCTAATCCGCTGTTCCAAATCCCTTCGTCGGAGTCCACGTAGTGGTACGCGAACTGAGCACCGGCGTCGAAGCGGATGTTGTCGAACACGAAGAACTCCGCTTCGGGGCCCCAGTAGCTGATGTCGGCGATGCCCGATTCGGTCAGGTACCGCTCGGCCTTTTGCGCTACGTGTCGCGGGTCACGCGTGTACGGCTGTCGCGAGAGTGGGTCGAGGACGTTGCAGACCAGGCTCAATGTCGGAACGGTGCAGGCGGGGTCGATGATGGCAGTGGACGGATCGGCAACGAGCAGCATGTCGCTCTCGTGAATGTGCTGGAAGCCGCGGATGCTGGAGCCGTCGAAGCCAATTCCCTCGGAGAAGAGATCTTCCGTGAACTGGTCGACGGGAATGCTGAAATGCTGCCAGGTTCCTGGAAGGTCGACGAACTTCAAATCGACCATCAGCAGGTCATTGCTTTTAATCAGTTCCTGAGCCCGAGCTGAAGTCGTGGGTGCGTTTCCTTTGGGGGGCGTCCGCCTGGTTGCGGACTGGCGTGCTGCGCGCGCTACGCGAGGGCTCATTGAGGAACTCCTTTGGTTCGGATCGTACCGGCAGTCTGCGATTAGTATCGCACGCCTGAGCGCCGGGTCAATAGTGCAAGCGGGAAGAGGGAAGCGGGAAGAGGGAAGAGGGAAGGGGAGCGACGATCCTTGTCATTAAGAAGCGGGTTCGTCTTGACCGTCACCGTACCGCGTCCTACGTTCGGTTCGCACCCATCAGATCCGGGATCGTTCCCTTTTCCCTAGTCCTGATATGCGAAGACGCGAAGCCGTACAGTTCCTCGGCGCTGCCCTGGCGCTGCCATTCATCCCGCGAAGCGCCGAGACAGCGATAAAACTCGGTGAGGCGCTGCACCATCGCCTTGGCGACGTTCCTTTTCGAACGCTGAATCGCGATCAACAGGCGCTAGTGACGAACATCGCCGAGATGATCATTCCCGAGACCGACACGCCGGGCGCGACGGCGGTGAAGGTTCCCGAGTTCATCGATCTAATTCTGACGGAATGGGCGAGCGAGGAAGAGCGGGCGCCGTTTCTCGCTGGTCTGGGCGACATTGACAGGCGTGCCGCGACCATGGGCTCATCCCGATTCGTCGATATACCGGCAGCGAAGAAGGTGGAGCTGCTGACATCGCTCGATTCCGCGCGAGATGACAAGAGCGGTGCCGGGCTAGCCTTTGCGCGGCTCAAGGCGCTCACTGTCTACGGATACTTCACGTCGAAAGTCGTCGATCAGGACATCCTCAAGACCCATATGTTCTTCAACGGTTATCAGGGCAACGTACCCTTCACTCCGGTAGCGTGACGATGGCACCAACGACTTATGATGCGATCGTCGTCGGCTCAGGAATCTCCGGCGGCTGGGCGGCAAAGGAGCTGACCGAACACGGTCTCAAGACGATCGTGCTGGAAGCGGGACGTCCGATCGATCCGGCGGTGGATTACGTCGAGCACGTGAGACCGTGGGAGAAGCGCTATCGCGGCATGCGCGACCGCAAGCGGCTCGAGCGATATCAGCCGATCCAACGCCACACCGGCGCGTGCGACGAATACGCCGGAAAGTTTTTCGTCAACGATCTCGACAATCCTTACTCGACTCCGGAAGGCAAGCCCTTTTACTGGATTCGTGGACGTCAGGTCGGCGGGCGCTCGATCATGTGGGGTCGCTGTGTCTATCGCTGGAGCGATCTCGACTTCGAGGCCAACGCGCGCGAGGGATTCGGCGTCGATTGGCCGCTCCGTTACAAGGATCTGGCCCCGTGGTGGAGCTACGTCGAGAAGTTCGTCGGCATTCAGGGACGCAAGGAGGGCCTCGCGCATCTCCCCGACGGCGAATTCCTGCCGCCGTGGGAGCTCAATGCCGCCGAGGCGAGGGCGCGGGAGATTCTGCTCCAGAAGTTTGGTGGCGAGCGATTGATCACCAATGCCAGGCTCGCGGTTCTCACTGAGGACCATCTCGGTCGGCAGAAGTGCCATCTCTGCGGAACGTGCTACCGCGGCTGCATAACGCTCTCCTACTTCAGCAGCATCAACGCGACGCTGCCAGCCGCGCGGAAGACCGGAAATCTGACGCTGCGTCCGTTCAGCGTCGTGCACAGCGTCATCTACGATCCCCAGACGCGCAAAGCTACCGGCGTGCGAGTGGTCGATAGCAACACGAAGGAGACGTTCGACGTCAAGGCGAAGGTGATTTTCCTTTGCGCCTCCGCACTGGAATCGACGCGGATTCTTCTCAATTCGTCGACGGCGGAATTCCCGAATGGATTAGGAAATACCAGTGGGGAGCTCGGCCACAACGTGATGGACCACATCATGAACGGCGGCGCGGTGGGCACCCTGCCGTGGGCGAAGGATCGTCGGGAAATCGGACGCCGCCCCGACGCCATCTACGTTCCGCGATTCCGCAACGTCAAAACGAAGCATCCGAATTTCCTGCGCGGCTACGGATTCGAGGGAAGGGCATTTCGGCAGGGGTGGGAGCGCGGCTCCGAGATGCCGGGCTTCGGCGTGCAATTCAAGAAATCGCTGATCGGCGATCTCGGACCGTGGGAGATGGACTTCGGTGGCTTCGGGGAGATGCTGCCCCGTCACGAGAATTTCATCGAGATCGATCCGAATCTGGTGGATGCGTGGGGGATTCCGGCGCTGCGCATCAACTGCGTCTACAGTGACAACGAGAAGAAGATGCAGGAAGACATGGTCGTGACAGCCGTGGAAATGCTGGAGGCAATGGGCGCGACCAATATCAGGCCGTATAGGGAGGACAACCCGCCCGGCCTCGTCATCCATGAGACGGGCACGGCGCGGATGGGACGCGATCCGAAGACGTCGGTGCTCAACGGGCACAACCAGATGTGGGACGTGTCGAACGTCTTCGTCACTGATGGCGCGTGCATGCCGTCGACGGCGAATCAGAATCCGAGCATCACCTACATGGCGTTGACGGCTCGTGCGGTCGCTTACGCCGTCGGGCAGATGAAGAGAAGGGAGTTGTGAGAGCGGGCCGGCTTCTCATCGCCTCTGCCGCGATCATCGGCTGCTACCATTATCCCAATGAGGCGATGCTGCTGGCGTTAGCGCACGATGCCGGGCCCAATCTGTTCGACAACCCCCAGCCGAAGTACCTGGGATTTGCGGACCAGCGCACTGCTTTCATTTTCGAGGGTTTGACTCGCGATGGCCGCTACCAGCCAGCGCCGGAGGAAACGTCACTCATTTGTCCGGGAGTTCCTGCCAACGGAATGCATGGCTACATGCTTCATGTCTCGGTGGATTCGGTGATGGGTGACAGCGCCGTCGCGACATTGACCCAGACGTGCAGTCGAGAGCGGGCTTGCCCGACCGCTGCGGAAACATGCGCCAGCATCTATTCGGGGTCTGTCGTGTCCACCACGAGCTATCTTCTGGTGCGAAAGTTCGGCGCGTGGAGCGTGGCCAAACCGCTGAGCGGCGGGGTGATGAACCCGTTGTGATCTCCCGAAGTGTCCCTCAAACCATCGGCTATCCGTCTTGATAAAGTCGTCTCTCGCTCCCTGGCTGTCCGTCCCCAACGGCACGACCGCCATCGACTTCTACAAAAGAGCCTTCGGTGCCAGAGAAGTTTACCATCTCGATGATCCTGGAGGCGGTGTCGTCTCCAGGCTCCAGATCGATGGTGGCGAGTTCTGGCTGAGTGGCTCTTCTGATGGCGATGGCAGTAGCGGGTCGGGTCCGACGGATCCCGCCGTGCGGATGATCTGGACGGTGGCAGATCCTGACCCGGCATTTGCCAGAGCCATCGCTGCCGGCGCGTCAGTAATTTTCCCGGTGAGCGAAGGATATGGTTGGCGCGTCGGCCGACTTGTTGATCCGTTTGGCCATCACTGGGAAATCGGACATCCGTTGGAATAAATATCCGGGCGACGCAGTCTCCTGATTCACGCGCGAGCATCGGTGAGGCGCGGAGGAAACCATGGCGAAAGGGCCACAAATCCACATCTGCCTATGGTTCGACAGCCAGGCAGAAGACGCCGCAAAGTTCTACACTGGCATCTTCAAGAAATCAAAGATCCGCAGCATCACTCGCTACGGAAAAGCAGGCTTCGAGGTCCACAAACGGCCGGCAGGGTCGGTGATGACCGTCGACTTCGAGCTCGATGGACAGCGATTCACCGCGCTCAACGGTGGTCCGCTCTTCAAGTTCAACGAATCGATCTCGATCGAGGTCCACTGTGATTCGCAAAAGGAAGTCGACTACTACTGGGAGAAGTTGACCGCCGGCGGCGATCCCAAGGCGCAGCAATGCGGGTGGCTGAAAGACAAGTACGGCGTCTCGTGGCAGGTGATTCCTGACGGTATGAATGAGATGCTCAGCGACCCGAGCTCGCCGAAGTCACAGCGAGCGTTCGCGGCGATGATGAACATGAAGAAGCTGGACCTCGCCGCTTTGAAGAAGGCGTATCGGCAAATAGCATCGCCGCCGCGGAGTCGACGCTCCTTCGAATGCTCGGCTACACTCCGGGCAACATCGACCTCATGATCTATTACGAGGAGAAGAAGGGCGACTGATCAGAGAACGCGGGTGATTTGATTCGCGCCCCACTCCTTCACGTGCTCGAACATCGGCCGACGCGCAAACGCGGCCGGGTCGACCGCAATCGCACGAGAGACATCATCGGCAAAGATGGCCTCCATGTGCTGCCCGAACTTCGCGTCGAGCACCATCATGGTAGCCTCGTCGTTCAGCGCCAGCGAACGGTTGTCGAAGTTCATGGTGCCGACGCTCGACCAGATTCCGTCGGCGACGAAAGTCTTGGCATGCAGGGTGGTTGGCGCGTACTCGTAGATCTTCACGCCGGCGGCGAGAAGCGCGTCGTAGCGACCATGAGCGGCCAATCTCGCTATGTACACGTCGGTCTTCGGGCCACCCACCAGCAATCGAACGTCGACGCCGCGATTCGCCGCATCCACCAGCAGTGCCACGAAATTCTTGTCGGGAGCGAAGTAGGCGTTGGTGATGAAGAGGCTTTTTCGCGCTCCGGCAATCGACAGCGCCAGATAACGCTCGGCTGGAGTGCTGCCAAGTGTCGGCGCGGTGTAGAGTAGACCCGCCGCTACACCGTCGTCGCAGCGTGGCATTGCGAGCCGACCCGTGAAAAGGTCTCCGGTCGCTTCAGCCCACGCGGCGGCACCGGCTTCGGCAAGCTGTAGTACCGACGGACCTCTTAGACGCACGCTGGTGTCGCGCCATCCTGTTCCTGCTTTGCCCTCGCCGAGCCATTTGTCGTCGAATCCAAATCCGCCCGTCCAGCCGATCTCTCCGTCGATCACTATGGCCCGGATGTGAGCCCGGTTTTGCACGACCCAGAGATTGCGGAGCCGAAGCGGGCGGAACGCGACGATCTGTGCACCTGCTTTGCGCAGCCGTTCTGCGTAATCACCGCCGAGCGCTCTTGCGCCGAACGCGTCGTAGAGTAGAAAGACGAGAACACCCGCCTTCGCTCGCTCCTCGAGTATGTCGGCAAGGGTGGCGGTCACCTGTCCTGACAGTGCGTAGTACATCTGCACGGTGATCGACTGCTTCGCGCCGCGCAGATCCGCCCAGAGCCGCGGGAAGACGCCCCCGTCGAGCACGATCTCGACCTGATTGCCCGGAAGGAGCTCCGCACCCGTCAGTAGCGAGACAGAGAGCGGGAACGAGTCCTCACCGGGGGAAACAGGAGTGCCGTCGACTCCAACTCCGCGGACGCGCCTGACGGCTGTGCCGCGCGTGATGTAGAGGAAGCCGATGATCGCGGCGATCAGCACGAGGGCAATGAGGATCCAATTGAGGGCCCGCCCTACGTGCTGGATGGGAAACGCCGCGATCTCGGTCAGCTTTGTTCTGGAAGGCGGCGATCAGGCTCTTGCCGGACTCGCCGCTCCCTGCACGCCACGTTCGATCGACTGCAGCTTCCACGCGCCCATCAGCATGACGACGCCGCTGATGATCCCATATGTCGCGATCAACGCGAGCAGCCAGGCGAGAGTAACTTGCGGGTACATGTAGGCGAGCACTCCAGCGGCGATCGCGACGAGACCGAGAACCAGCGTCCACACCCACGAGACTCCGAATCTGCGCTCCTGAAATGCGACGTAGACGCCCAGGACGCCGGCCGTGATCAGCCAGAAGGAGGTCCAGAGGACAGCGAAGGTCAGCGACAGACCGGGATAGTAGTAGAATGCCGCAATTCCGAACGCGACGCTCACCAGACCCGTAATCAGCATTACCCACCAATGCGGTGCGATTTCACGAACGGTGAATGCCCGCACGATACTGGTGATGCCGTCGAGCAGCGCCCAGAACGCGATGACGATCGCGAGTGCCGCCACCGATGCGAGGGGTCGCGCCAGGATGAATGCAGCGAGCACAAGTCCGTAAATGCCGCGCAACACGAACGCCCATTTGGTGCGCGTGTACACCGCCTTGATGTCGTCACCTATCATCGAAGTATCCCTCGGGTGTGAGTGAGAAACCGCGAAGCGTCCTCGGAGATGTTTTCAGATCGTCGAACATGGGACAATCAACCTCGTCTGCAAAGAGAAAACTGTTGGTTTCGAGGACGCCTCGAGAAAATGCAGCGCGTCAGGCGGGAGGTGCGGAAACCTCATCCGTCTTAGCTGTTGTCGTGGTGCGTTGAGCCGTCGTCGCCGTGGGACGCTCTTCGCGCGCGAAGGCGAGCAGATCCGTATTGAACTGGACCTTGTTCGTCGACATCAGTCCGTGCGGTGCGCCTTTGTAAACCTTGAGCGTCGCACCTTTGATCATCTTCGAAGACCGGGCCCCGCCGACCTTGAACGGCACGATCTGGTCATCGTCACCGTGGATGACGAGCGTCGGAACATCGATCTTCTTGAGGTCCTCCCTGAAATCAGTTTCGGAGAACGCCTTGATGCAGTCGTAGGCGGCCGGAAATCCTGCTTGCATGCCCATGAACCAGAATGCGTCCCTCACTCCCTGCGAGACCTGCGAGTTAGGCCGATTGGCCCCGTAGAACGGAACGCTGAGATCCTTCCAGTACTGTGAACGGTCAGTGGTGACGCTGGTGCGGATCTGGTCAAAGACGTCGGACGGCAGCCCTTCAGGATTATCCTTCGTCTTCAGCATCAACGGTGGCACAGCGCCGACCAACACCGCTTTGGCGACGCGTTTGCTACCATGGCGAGCGATGTAGCGCACCACCTCACCGCCGCCCGTCGAGTGACCGATGTGAATCGCATTTTTCAGGTCGAGTGCTTTGGTCAGTGCGGCGAGGTCATCGGCGTAAGTGTCCATGTCGTTGCCGTTTTTCGTCTGCGTCGAGCGACCGTGACCGCGGCGGTCATGAGCGATGGCGCGAAAACCGGTGGACGCGAAGAAGAAAAGCTGGTCGTCCCACGCATCGGCATTGAGTGGCCAACCATGACTGAATACGACCGGTTGACCAGTGCCCCAATCCTTGTAAAAGATCTGCGCTCCGTCCTTGGTGGTGATGAATGGCATAAGAGGCCTCCTTGCGGCCTAAGTTGTCGGGGAGAGGATTGGACTTCGCAGCGCACTCGGCGGGGAAGATTTGCAGAGCGGCGAGATGGGCTATCTCTGCACGAGTGGCGCTGAAACGCGAACTCGCGATTGGTTCTGAGGGGCGGGTCGGATACAACGATACTTTCGCCATCGTCCCGCTTGGATCAACGTGCAATTTCAGATATACGGGTCCGCTTCGTCGCGCGCCACCGCGAAACAGGAGTTGGCAAATCCGTTACAAGCAGCTCAGCCGCGCCGGTTTCTACTCCTGCAGCGCCCGGTGAACGAACGAAATCGCGATCGAGCCTTCTCCGACAGCAGACGCAACGCGCTTGACGTTGCCCGCCCGCACATCGCCGACGGCGAAAACTCCGGGACGGCTCGTCTCGAGAAGGTGAGGTGGTCGTGGAAGCGGCCACTTTGCCGCGGCGAGGTCTTCGCGTGAGAGATCCGGGCCCGTTTTTACAAACCCCTGATTGTCCAGAATCACACAGCCACCCAGCCACTTTGTGCTTGGCGCAGCGCCGGTCATCACGAACACATGCTGAATGTCGTGAGTTTCGACTGGTCCCTGATCCTTCCGCCACGTAACGCGCTTGAGATGGAAATCGCCATCGAGCTCGGTGATCTCCGTACAGGTACGCAGCTCGATCCCCGGACTCTCCTCGATGCGGCGGATCAGGTAACGCGACATCGTCTCGGCCAAACCTCTGGATCTGACCAGCATGTAAACTTTTCTGGCTGTCTGCGCCAGGAACACCGCCGCCTGACCAGCAGAGTTGCCGCCACCGACGACGATTACTTCCTCGCCCTCACAGAGCTGAGACTCGATGAACGTCGCGCCGTAATAGACGCCGGCGCCCTCGAACTGCGAGATGTTTTTCAGCGGAAGCTTTCGATATTCCGCGCCGGTAGCGATCACGACCGTCCGCGCCCTTATCTCTTCACCGCTGTCGATCTGAATCTTGTAAGCCTTGGGAGCGCAATCGAGATGCGTCGCTGTCTCGGCGATGGCAACGTCGGCACGAAACTTCTGCGCCTGGGTGTATGCGAGCCCCGTCAGCGCCTGACCGCTAATTCCGGACGGGAAACCGAGATAATTCTCGATCCGCGAGCTGGAGCCGGCTTGCCCACCCGGAGAAGTCGATTCGATCACCAACACATCGAGCCCTTCTGACGCGGCGTATACCGCCGCTGCCAGCCCTGCCGGACCGGCGCCGACAACAACGACATCGCGCACATGTGTCTGATCGATCGCCTCATTGAAGCCGAGACAATCGGCGATCTGGCGATTGGTCGGGTTTCGGAGAACTGCGCTGCCACGACAAATCAGAACCGGCAAGTCGTCAACACTGAATTGAAAGCGATCGAGCAGATCCTGAATGCCAGAATCCCGATCAGGGTCGACCGATGTGTATGGATGTGCGTTGCGGGTGAGAAACTCCTTGATCCGTAGCGTGTCGGAGCAGTGACTCGAGCCAACGAGTACGACGTCCCCGAATCCGCCGCTGAGCAATGCCACGCGGCGGAGAACGAAAGCACGAACGAAGATCTCACTCAGCTCGGCATCGGTCTGGACCAACGTCAAGAGCTTTTCCCGGTCGACTTCGACGAACTCGCCAGCCTCGCGGACGCGCAGGGTCACCAGCGACGGCCTCCCTGAAAGCATCGAGACCTCACCCGTGAACTGGCCGGCGGTGATGATCCGAATCGTCGTCACACCGTTCTCCATCGGCTGGAGAGCCTCGAGGGCGCCTGAGCTCACCAGATAAAAATGAGTAATCGGGGCTCCGACCTTGACCAGCACTTCTCCCGCCTCGACGCTGCGGGTATGACCGTGCGCGGCAATGCGCTGCATTTGCTCTGGGGTCAGGGTCGGGAAAACCTGATCTTCCCCTGACGCTGTTCCGGTTGTAAGCGGTACAATCGATGTCGTCATCGTGATTCCGGTGTGTCGTGCGGCATTAAGAGATATACGTTCTTTGCGGTATTGCTCGAAAGCGCCCCCCACTCATTAGCATAAGAAACCCGTCAAGGGCTATTATGCACGCGTAATGGGATCGAGCAAGCAGCGGTGGACCCTGGTCGCGACGATCGTCGCCTCGGCGATGACGTTCATCGACATGACCGTCGTCAACGTCGCGCTCCCCGCTCTCCAGAAAGAGCTCGGGGCGACGATCACCGATGTCCAATGGGTCGTCGAAGCGTACGCGCTCTTCCTCGGTGCGCTCATTCTCGTCGGCGGATCGCTGGGCGATCAGTTCGGCCGAAAGCGAATCTTCCTGCTCGGAGTCCTTTGGTTTACAGCCGCGTCGATTTGGTGTGGCGCGGCCACGAGCCCCCGCTTCCTGATAATCGGACGCGGCCTGCAAGGAATCGGTGCCGCGTTGCTGGTGCCCGGCAGTCTGGCGATCATCAGTGCGACGTTTGACGGCGCCGAGCGGGGACGCGCGATCGGCACGTGGTCGGGATTCAGCGCGATCACGACGGCCGTTGGACCGGTTATCGGTGGCTGGCTGATCGAGAACGTCAGTTGGCGATCGGCGTTTTTCATCAACGTGCCGCTGGCGCTGGTGGTGGTGCTGATTTCGCTACGCTACATGGACGAGAGTCGCGATCCGTCGAGAACGCGGCATGTCGATTGGATAGGGGCACTGCTGGCGGTTGTCGGACTGGGCGGCATCGTGCTCGGCTTGCTCGAATGGCCCCCGCTCGGCCCCGGTCATCCTCTCGTCGTCAGCTCTCTCGTCATCGGTGCGGTGGCTCTGGTGCTGCTCATTGTTGCAGAGGGGAGAGAGAAGAGCCCGATGATGCCTCTCAGTCTCTTTCGATCGCGTACCTTCTCGCTGACGAATCTCCTTACGCTGCTATTGTACGGCGCACTCGGCGTGGTGCTTTTCCTGGTGCCACTTCTTCTAATTCAGGTCAAGCATTACACAGCGACGGCAGCGGGGGCGGCCTTCCTGCCATTTCCAATCATCATGTTCGTGTTGTCGCGCTGGTCGGGTGGGCTGGTGGCACAAACTGGCCCGCGCTTACCGCTCACCGTTGGTCCAATCATCGCCGCCGTAGGACTCGCTCTCTTCGCACGAGTTGGAATCGAAGACTCCTATTGGGCGACGGTCTTTCCGGCGGTCGTTGTACTCGGTTTCGGGATGGCAGTGACGGTTGCACCGCTGACGACGACGGTGATGACATCGGTGCCATCAGACCACGCCGGCGTTGCGTCAGGAGTCAACAACACGGTCGCGCGCGTGGCGGGCCTGCTGGCGGTTGCGGTCTTCGGGGTTGTGTTGACGCGGCGCTTCGAGGCGAAAATTCGCCCGCAGCTGGAGGTGTCCTGGATTTCACCTGTGGCCAAGGTGCAGATCGAAAAGGAGCTGCCGAAGATGGCAGGAGCCCAGCTCGATGGCGTACCGCTGGATCCGCTTCGTCGATCCTTCGTCAACGGCGAGATTCACGAAGCTTTTCTTTCGGGCTTTCGCCTGGTCGTGATCGAAGCGGCCGTTTTGGCTTTAGTTGCGGCCGGATTCGGAGCGGGCGTCGGAGAGCTGCCCCAGAGCAAGGAGGCCGATGGTGGCGGCGCCAGCCGAGTTGCCTAGTTGCGCGCTTTCTGTTCGACGCGAGCGGCAAATAGCTGCAGCAATCCGTCCCAGCCGCCTTCGCCACCGACTCCTGCTCGCATCTCCGCCGCACCAGCAGTCATGCGCTCGAAGCCCCGGTGCTCGAGATCGACTCGCGTCTTGTCGTTTTCAACGGGCGTAAAGCGAATCTCGACCTCACTCGATTTCTTGAGATCGGGCTCGAATTGCCAGTTGGCGGCGATCTGCCAGGCGATGAGAAGGCGCTGCGGCGGCTCCCAGGAGAGGATCGTACCCCAGTCTACTTCGCTGCCGTCTTCGTGTTCTGTATAGCAGCGTCCGCCGACGCGGCGTTCGATGATCCCCTTCGTCATCGGCGCTTTGCCAATGTGATGTGTTCGCGGCCACCAGCTATCGAAATCCTCGGTGAAGATGTCGAACGCCACCTCGGGACTCGCACTCACCGTCACGGATTTCCGAACCGCTTCCAGCGTCTGCTCTGCCATTGCCGTCATCGCTCCTCCTTATGCCTGTTCTCGATTCTCTTCTTGAACGCAATCAATGCGACTCCCCAGAACTCATCGAAGTACTCGCGCAACGAGGCGAACGCTTCCGGATTGAGCTCGTAGACGCGTCTGGTTCCATCGGCTCGGTCGGTCACGAGGTTTGCCTCCTTGAGCACCCGCAGGTGCTGGGAGATAGCGGGGCGACTTACCGGGAAGTCGCGAGCGAGCTTCCCGACGGGCGCCGGGCCCTTGCGCAGCCTGGCCAGGATCGCTCGCCGCGTCGGATCCCCCAACGCGTCCAGTTGACGTTCTCGGTAAGTGCTCACTAACGGTAAGTTAATACTTACCAATAATCTGTCAAGCTGCGACGTGAACGGAGATAGCAATCGTATGTTTGCGATAACGGCGAGAAATCCCGTTCACCGCTGTTCGAACAGCGACCTCAGGGCGCTCCTTGCTGTAATGCGCCGCAGGTACTGGAGTTCGTCGGCGGCGAACGGGATCGGCGTCACCTTGAAGTAATCCGTCAGCGCGTTGTTGGCGACGGTATTGTCGAGGGCAAGCAGATCGAGCAGGCCGGACGTCACCGGCGGATTAGGGAGTATCCGCTGAGCGAGCGCTACAATCGGCCGCAGCACCTTCAGTGAGACTGGCACGAGCTTACGATTCGTTCCCATGGCGGTAAGGATCCGCTCCGTCATCTCCCTCAAGGTCAGCGGAACCGGACCCCCGAGGTCGAACGTCTGGTGCACAGCCTCCTTCTTCTCGAGCGAGAGACGCACCACTCGCGCGACATCATCTACCGCCACCGGCTGGAACCGCGCTCTGCCTCCTCCAGGCAGCGGAAAAATCTTCGGCGTCAGCCGGATCAATCTGCCCAGTACGTTCACGAACTGATCTTCGGGTCCGAAGATCACCGATGGTCGCAGCACCGTCCAGCGAAGTCCACTGGTCTTGATCGAATCCTGCGCCACGCCTTTGCTGTGCAGGAAGGGGAACCTGGAGCGGCTGTCGGCCCCGTTCTGGGACATGAAGATGACGCGCTGGACTCCTTCGGCGCGCGCCGCGGAGATCAGCCGCTCCGTCGCCGCGGTGTTTGTGTCCGTGTACTTCTCGGTTTTCTTCTCGATGGCGATGGCGGCGAGATGGACGACCGCTCCGCAGCCATTGAGGGAGCTCCTCAAAGCCGTCGCGTCGCGCACGTCGCCGACGCGAAATTCAACCGGCAGCTGGCCCAGCGCCATCGCCGCCTTCGCTGGCTCCCTGATCAGAGCACGCACCTGCCAGCCGTGCTTGCAGAGCTCGCGGCAGGTATGAATCCCCACCAGACCACTGGCACCGGTTACGAGCACCGGTTTTTTCTTGTCGGCCGAGAGCGGCTGAGGCTGCTCGGCGACAGCAGTCGCGGGTCCTTCGCTCCCGTAGGAGGAGTATGACCCGCGTCCAGCCATCAAGCCTTAGGGCCGCGGTCCACGCCGCGCGTTCCTCGCACGACGATACGATAGATCAGCAGAAACATCCCGAGGGTGAGCAGGATGTGAATCCACCCGGGAGCCGTCATGGTGAAAGTGACGAACGCCCAGACTGCGAGCATCGCGATGCTCAAGATTATCCATAAATCCATAGCGAAATTTCGTTGACCTTGAGTGTGACGACCGGTATGTTCAGACAGTCATTTGAGCAACTGTTTCAAAAAGATTTTCAGCACCATCGTTGGGGCGGGGAACTCACTTTTTGAGCCAACAAGTCCTTCGAGTGGGTTCGATAAACTATGCTGACGTCAGGCCCCAGTGCGGGGAAGACGATAGGCAGGGTGAGGGCCTCAAAAATTCGACCGGGCTTCAAAAAACCTCTCCGTCCCATTCTTAAGCTCCGCCAGCACACCGGCGGAGCTTTTGCTTTGTCGATATCTTACCCTAAACATGGCCCGCGTAACAGTCACCCGCCGTCTGCGGTTCAACGCCGCCCACCGCGTCCACAATCCCGAGCTCTCAGAGGCCGAGAACTCGCGCCTGTTCGGCAAGTGCAACAACCCGAACTGGCACGGCCACAACTATACGCTTGACGTGTCTGTCGACGGCGATATCGATCCGAAGACGGGTTACGTCTGCGACCTTTCGCAGCTCAAGAAGATCGTCGAGCGCGAGATCGTCGACATCGTGGATCACAAGAACTTCAACCTCGATGTTCCGTTCATGAAGGGAATCATCCCTACTTCCGAGAACATCGTCACCGCTTTCTGGAAAATTCTTGCTCCGCAGGTGAAGCCCGGCAAACTGAGTCGGCTCGTGCTGTGGGAGACGGAAAACAACTATGTCGAATACACGGGTAAGTAGGGAGCTGCAGAACGAAGACGCGGATGTGATGCGCGAATTCGAGGATCTGGTAAGGCGCGAGCTCGAGCTGATCGGCGAGGATCCCGGGCGCGAAGGCCTGGTGAGAACCCCAGCGCGCGTGGCCAAGTCACTCAGGTTTCTCACCCAGGGCTACGACAGCAGCGCCGAAGAGGTAGTAGGCAAGGGCGTGTTCAAGGAAGAGCACGACAACATGATCATGGTGCGCGACATCGAGGTCTATTCGCTGTGCGAGCACCACATGCTGCCATTCTTCGGCAAGGCCCACGTCGCCTACATCCCGAACGGCAAGATCGTCGGGCTCTCCAAAATCCCGCGCATCGTCGACGTGTACGCGCGCCGGCTTCAGGTGCAGGAGCGGTTGACTGAGGAGATCGCCGATGGCCTCTGCCGGGTCGTGAAACCGAGTGGAGTCGGCGTGGTGATCGAGGCCTACCACCTCTGCATGATGATGCGCGGCGTCGAGAAGCAGAACTCGAAGACGATCACCTCGGCTCTGCGTGGCGCGTTCAGGGAAGATCCAAAGACGCGCGATGAATTCCTGCGGCTCGCGCACAACGGGCGCGACTAGAGGGTGGGCTCGCTCGCCGGACGCACCGCCGTCGTCACCGGCGCTTCGAGGGGTATCGGCGCAGGGATCGCGAAGGCGCTCGGCGAAAATGGCGCGCGTGTCGTCTTGATCGCTCGCAGCGAGGCTGCGCTCAGGGAGCGGGCGTCGGAGATCACAGGGGCGATCCCGATCCCGGCCGACGTCAGCAATCCGGAAAACGTCGAGCGTGCCGCGGAAAAAATCAGAGCGGAGCTGAAAGGCGCGCCTGACATACTCGTCAACAACGCCGGTATCTTCAGCGTCGCCGTGGCGGAAGAAACCACCGCCGACACTTTCGTCGAGACGCTGAACACCAATCTGGTGGCGGCGTTCCTGTTCGTCCGCGCGTTCCTCGGCGACATGAAGCTTCGCCAGCGCGGTCACATCGTTACGATTGGCTCGATTGCCGATCACACCATTTACAGTGGCAACCTCGCCTACTCGGCGGCCAAGTTCGGCTTGCGGGCGGTGCACGAGGTGTTGCGCGCCGAGCTGCGCGGGACGGGGGTGAGGACATCGTTGATCTCACCGGCGGCGACGAACACGGACATGTGGAACGAAGTGACGGTGACCGATCCTGTCAATCGGCCGCACTCGAAGCGGCCGATGCTCGAGCCCGATGATGTCGTTCGCGCGGTGATGTTCGCGCTTACGCAGCCTGACACGGTCAACGTCGACGAGCTGCGGGTGTCCCACAGCTAGCTCATCGCGGCAGCACTCAAAGAGCCACGGATGTTCATCGAGCTGCTCGATCTGTTGCGATGCATTAACGCGCACGAGGAAACCTGGCTCGTGACGTCGTTCAACAGCATCTCCAACAGGTTCGTTCTAGAGGGCACGCTCGGTTGCCCGACATGCTCGGCGGAATATCGGATCAGCGGCGGCATTGGCAGGTTCGGCACTCGTCCCGCTGCATCAGAGGTACCGCGCAACCCGATGTCGGCGCGGGAACGAGAGGATCTGGCGACGCGGGCCGGCGCATTTCTCAATGTTACTGAGCCGGGAGCGACCGTCGTACTCGGCGGGAGATGGGCCGAGGCGGCGCAGGAGCTGAGTGTGATGACAGAGTCACGGATCTTGGCGCTGAATCCTGCCCAGCACGTCGAGGAGTCGGAAACAGTGGGACTGCTCGAGGTGAATCGGCAGATCCCGCTTGCCTCGGCATCAGTGGAGGGCGTAGCGATCGACTTCAGCTTCCCAGCGGAAATCCTGACCTCCGCCATCAGGGTTGTCCGCCCAGGTGGGAGGATTGTCGGGCCGGCCGCGATCGAGCCGCCTGGCGATCTCACCGTCATCGCCCGTGACGCGAGCTATTGGGTGGCAGAGAAACCGGTGGAGAGGATTTCACTGCGTCGGTCGAAGCAAGCGGGAGATCCGGATTCCTCGTGAGCATTGGCGACCAGCGTCATCTCATGGCTGTAGGAGCTTCTTCAAGTCCCTCCAGCGGATGACAGTGACATTGTTGTCCTTGAGCGCCTTCTTGAACTCGGGACTATTCACTACCTCATAATCGCGCTGCCGCCACGCCGAGCCGTACGGCTCGTGGTTGACGGTCACCGCTTGCAGCTCGGCGTCGTCGTGACCGAGGTGGACGATCATCTCAGTGAGCCCGGGCTTCAGGTTCACAATGGTGTTGAGGTAGAAATCCTTCCACTTGTCGCGAGGGACCTCGGGGCTGGCGATGACGACCGCATCGAGCGGGATGTCGTTCGCCGCCAGCGGCATGGGGGTGCCGCCGCCAAACGGGTTGGTCTTCATGGCCAGGAATGGAAGGCGATAGTCATGGGCCACCTTCACGTACACGGCCACCAGCGCCGGCGTGGTAAAAAGCGCGCCCATGTGGCTGTCGAGGTGGGTCGGACGAATACCGAGCGCCAACGCCCGCTCGATCTGCGCGCGAAGCTCTCGTTCCACTTCGGCCGGCTTTGCCCTCCTCGAGACTATGCTATCCTCGTTGGGCAAGGTTCCATCGGCATCGAGTAAGCTGGGCACGGCATCTTTCGACGCCGTAGGTCCCCACCGATAGGTCTCCCATTCGCTGGTCAGAGTCAGGTGCAGACCGAGATCGGCATCGGGATGCGCCCTCGCGTAAGCGGCGACCTCCGTGATCCACGGAGTTGGAATCATGATGCTGGCTGACGACACCGCGCCTTTGTCGAGGGCGTCGAAGCTGGCCGCATCGGCGGAGTGGGCGAAGCCGAGATCGTCGGCGTGGAGGATCAACAGCTTGGCGTCGCGCGGGTAGCCGAGTCGCTCGGCGACGGTCTTGGTTTGGGCCGAAAGGGTTGACGCAAAGAGGAGTAACAGGATCGACGACCGAATCAACGGCTGCATTTGACACCTCATTTCAGTGGTCCCCTCCTGAATTGCTCGGCGGTGATTTGGTAGGTGACACGCTCGCGCCCCGTCTCATCGATTCTGGACGCGATCTGGACCCCGCCAATCTTCTCGACTGCGCGCCGCGAGCGCCAGTTCTCGACGCCGACGAGAAATATTACGCGGTCAACGAACCTGAATGCGTGGCGAAGCATCAGCTCCTTCATTTCGCGATTGTACGGCCCGCCCCAGTAGGATCGCGCCAGAAATGTCCAGCCGATCTCGATCTCGCCCTTTTCCTCGTCGTAGCCGTGGAACCGGGACGAGCCAATGATTTTCCCGTTGGTGGCATCGATGGCGACGAAGGCGCCGCCGGATTTCAACGCCTCCTGGAAGAAATCGCGGAACACGTCTTCCTTGTAGCGATCGCTGGCCGGGTGTTGCTCCCAGATGAGAGGATCCCCCGCCACCGCAAACAGGGTGTCGAAATCCTCCGGTTGCAGGGGTCTGAGCCGGAGAAGCCTGCCCTTGAGGGTCGGTTGAAGATCGAAGGCCATGCCCCGCCTCTGGTCAATATCCATAGTGCGAAATGCGAACTAAAGTGGGTATTTTCGGTCCAAGCATCGCGGAAAAGACGGGATAAATTATTCAGCCCATGGGCGCCTCCGCTTCCCCCTCCCCCTCACCCTCCCCCTCCACCTCTCTTCAGCGAGCCTGGATTCGTGCGGCGATGCTATTCGGCGTCGTCTATCTCGCCGCCGGGCTCGTATTCGGTCTGCTTGCCGGTGCCGCCGCATCCGATCAACTGCGGTCCGCCTGGCGATTGATGGCGTGGCTGGTGAGCGCCATCGCCTATGCGATGCACATACGATATGAGTACGTTCGCCTTCGCAATCCATCGGTGACGTCAGCGCGGCACGTAGCGATTGGTGTCGCCATAGGAGCGTTCGGTTTGGCGCTCGCGGCGAACATACATGCGCTGACGGCGGGCTCTACGCACCGTCGCGCACTGGGGCTGTCGCTGGTGCTTTGGCCTTTGTTGACGGCGATCCCCGCCTTCGTCGTGGCGCTGGCGGCGATTGCTATCCTCGCCCGAACGCGAAGCCTTCAGTAATGCGCGTCGTTACTCTCAGTTTTATCGCCGTGCACTCGATGTGGATCGCCTTAACTGCTCCGATACTCGGCGCACAGGCGGTCGGCATCTTCGATTCACAAACCGACGTCGGCCGTACACGACATCCCGGCTACACGTCCTACGACTCGCGGAAGCAACAGTATGTGATCGCCGGCTCGGGGCAGAACATGTGGAACGACCGCGACGACTTTCATTTTCTCTGGAAGAGATTGACGGGCAATTTCATTCTCTCCACCCGCACGCACTTCGTCGGGAAGGGAGTCGAGTCACATCGGAAGATTGGCTGGACCATTCGCCCGTCGCTCTACGCGAATAGTCCGCATGTGACGGCGGCCCTGCACGGGGATGGGCTGATGTCGCTGCAATTCCGTCGAACACCCGGCGCAATGACGGAGGAGAATAAATCGGCGGACAGCCTGCCCAACGCCGACGCGGTGATTCAGCTCGAGCGTCGCGACGGCGCCTACCTGATGTCAGTCGGCAGATTCGGCGACACGCTGGTCACCCAGCAACTGACCGATGTGTCGCTGCCGGACACCGTGTACGTCGGCCTGTTCGTGTGCGCCCACAACGACACCGTCGTGGAGCGGGGCGTGTTCAGCAATGTGCGCATTACCACTCCCGCCAAGAGTGACTTCGTTCCGTACCGCGATTATATCGGCAGCAATCTCGAGATTCTCGACGTCGCCACCGGCAATGCGACCATCGTGCATCGGTATCGCGGCTCCTTTCAGGCGCCGAACTGGACTCGCGACGGCAAGGCGCTGATCTACGCGCAGGAAGGCCGGCTGTATCGCTTCGATCTGGCGTCGCGCTCAGCGGCGGTGATCAACACCGCGTTTGCGACGCGCAACAACAACGATCACGTCCTCTCGTTCGACGGCAAAATGATGGCGATCAGCAACCACGCGCCGGAGGACAGCGGTGCGTCGATTGTCTACACGGTGCCGACGACCGGAGGCATCCCCAGGCGCATTACGGCGAAAGGACCGTCGTATCTGCACGGGTGGTCGCCCGACGGACGCTGGCTCGTCTACGTCGGGCAGCGCGACGACGAGTTCGATATCTATAAAATGTCGGTCAGCGGAAGCGGCCCAGAAATTCGCCTTACTTCCACACCGGGACTCGACGATGGTCCCGAGTACACTCCTGACGGCAAGTACATCTACTTCAACTCGGTACGCAGCGGACGGATGCAGATCTGGCGCATGCGACCGGACGGGAGCGCCCAAGAGCAGATCACGAACGACGGGTTCAACAACTGGTTCCCGCACATCTCGCCGGACGGGAAATCCATCGTGTTCATATCGTTTCCGCCTGATGTGCGCGCCGACGATCATCCATTTTACAAGCACGTAATGCTCCGCCTGATGCCAATCGGTGGCGGGCCGACCCGTGTGATCGCTTACGTGTACGGCGGGCAAGGAACGATCAACGTTCCTTCATGGTCGCCCGACAGCAAACGGCTCGCCTTCGTGAGCAATTCCGTGTTGCCAGAGGAAAGGGCGAAATGAGGATACTCGTCCCGTCGCGGCGTTTCTTTTTGCTCTGTCTCTCGTTGATGACGCTGGGGAACGGGGCCAGCGCGCAGAAACCGCCGACGAATCCGCCGCCCGACGAGCGGTTCAAGGTGGACATTCTGGTTATCGCTCCACATCCCGACGACGAATCGACGATCGCGGGCTACCTGGCCAAGGCCGTACTCGACGAGCACCGCCGTGTCGCTGTCGTCGTTACGACGCGCGGTGATGCGGGACAGAACCTCGTCGGGTACGAACAGGCGCGCACGCTGGGCGAGATCCGTGAGATCGAGACGCGACAGGCATTGGCCTCGATAGGCGTCGATAAGGTTTTCTTTCTCCGCATGCCGGATACGCCAGGCTCGGACATCGAGGATGTGCTGCGCTCACTGGAGACAGCTGACCACGGCAATGCCATCGGTCAAGCGGTGAGGTTCATTCGCCTGACGCGTCCCGACGTTGTCATCACGATGCTTCCAGCAACAGTCGTCGGCGAGAACCACGAGGACCACCAGGCGTCGGGCGTGATTGCTACCGAAGCGTTCGATCTTGCCGGTGATCAGACGGCGTTCCCCGAACAAGTGGCCGCGCCGGAAGACCGGCTTTGGTACGGCAACCTGATGGAGGGGTTGCGCCCGTGGCAGCCCAAAAAACTCTACTACTATACGGACGCCACGCACTTCGAATTCCTCAAGCGCAAGGGTCCGGAGTATTCGATGACTGCGATTTCGCCGTCGCAGCGGGTCTCGTACGCGCGGCTCGCCGCAAAGGAGCTCTCCTTTCATCGCACACAATACGGCGATGAGCCGGCGAAAGCTCTGGCAACGAACAATCTCAAGGATTTTGAACAGCCATTGCCTTTTCTGCTGGCGAAGTCGGTGATTGGCGGCACGGTCACCGGCGACATCATGGATGGAGTTCGGTCAGGTGCGATTGCCTTCGCGCCCGTTCGCGGGTATCGGCCTGAGGCCTCTTCTGCGCTGTCGATCGAGCTGGGAGAGGGGTGGGCGTTTTACAGGCGCTTCTATCCGGCACACAATCTCGACGTGATGCCGGGACTGCTGGCGCCGGAGCGCGGCGTTGGCGGCGGCCAGCATCTACCGGTCTTCGTGCTGCTGCACAACGCGACGGACAAGGCCGTCACGTTCCATTTGCGGACGCAGCTCCCTCCGGGCTGGAGCGTCGACAGCACTTCGGCGCAGCACTCGCACCGGTGGCCAATGACTGAGTTCATCGCTTCGCCTCACGACGATTTCCCGGTGCGCATACGCCTCGTTGCACCAAGACTCGCGAAAGCCGAATGGCAAACGATCACCTGGACTGCGACCGCTGATGGGCAGGAGCTTGGACCGGTGGCGCTGAGGATCTACGTCTATGGACAGTAAGACCCGGGAACACGAATGACCGCGCGGCCCGCGCCGGCTGGCGCCGGAACACCTGCCCAGCCACACCTGGAGCGCAAGTTCAACATGTTGAGCGCTACGGCTCTCAACATGACCAACATGATGGGCGCCGGACCGTTCATCACCATCCCGCTCCTCATGTCGGCGCTGGGCGGACCGCAGGCGATGCTCGGCTGGCTCGTCGCGCTCGTCATCGTTATCTGCGACGGCATGGTCTGGAGCGAGCTGGGCGCGGCGATGCCCGGCTCGGGCGGATCGTTCCGCTACCTCCGCGACTCGTTCGGACCGGCGCGATACGGCAGGCTGATGGGATTCCTCTTCGTCTGGCAATTCGTGCTGAGCGGCCCGCTCGAGATCGCTTCCGGGTATATCGGCTTCGCGCAATACGCACAGTATCTGTGGGCCGGACTCACGCGACCATGGGTCATCGTGCTCGTCACCGTCGTCGGCATCATCAACATCGCGCTGCTGTACCGACGCATTCAGTCGATCGCCAAGATCACGATCTCACTCTGGGCGGGGACGCTGATCACCGTGGCGGCGGTGATTCTCACGGGTGCGACCCACTTCAATCCGCGGCTCGCTTTTGACTTCCCGCCCGGCGCGTTCAATCTCTCGCTCGGGTTCTTCCTCGGACTTGGCGCGGCGTCACGCATCGGCATCTACGACTACCTCGGCTACTACGATGTCTGCTATATCGGCGATGAGGTCCAGAATCCTGGTCGAGTCATCCCACGGTCGATTCTCATCAGTACGATTGCAGTTGCCCTCATCTATATAGGAGTAAACTTCTCGATCATCGGCGTGGTCCCGTGGCGGGAGTTTGTGCCGGCCGCGGATCATCCGGAGTCGAACTTCATCGTCTCCGTCTTTATGGAGAAGATTTACGGCGGGACTGTCGCCACGATTTTCACGTTGCTGGTGTTGTGGACCGCATTCGGCTCGGTGTTCGCGCTGCTGCTCGGCTATTCACGGATACCGTTTGCGGCGGCGGAGAGTGGCTACTTCTTTCGTGCGTTCGGGCGTCTGCATCCGACTGAAGAATTTCCCTACGTATCGTTGCTGGTGCTCGGCGCGCTGTCGATCGTGGCGGGTTTCTTCTCACTCGGCACGGTGATTGATGCGTTGATCGTCACGCGAATCCTGGTGCAGTTCATGGGACAGATCGTAGGCTTGATGCTCCTGCGCAAGAATGCGCCAGACCTGCCGCGGCCGTACCGAATGTGGCTCTATCCGATACCGGGACTCATCGCGATGCTGGGATGGATCTTCGTCTTCGCGACGACGGAGCTGCGCGTGATTGTCTTCGGCGTCGGCGTGCTGGCGCTGGGTGTCCTGGCATTCTTGCTCTGGTCGTGGAACACCAAACGTTGGCCGTTCGGCTTGAACGAAATCTCGGCATCTCTTTCCACGCCTTGAACGAGCCGTGTTTCCGAGTCCTGACGCCGACTCGCTCGCCCTCTGCAACCACAAAAAAAGCGGACCCGGTCAAATCGACCGGGCCCGCTTTTGATCCAGATGCCTACGCAGGTTCCTGCTAGAAAGCCCCGGTACCGTTCGGAGTTCCATTGCCCGTCGGACCATCATAACCCGACGCAGCGGTGCAAAGGTAACTGCCGCCGCAGCTACCATTGGTTCCGGATGTGACATCGAACAACGATGTCGTGTGAGAATACGAATACGATCCGTAGGTGATAGAGCTCGCATTGCCTGCTACGGCATACACGGCACCGATGATTGGAGCCGAGACACTGGTGCCGCCGAAGACCAGCCAGCCGCCTGGATGCAGACGGAAGGTGTCATAGACCGACACGCCAGTGTTCGGATCCGCAACTGCTGAGACATCAGCGACGGTGCGACGCGAGCAACCTGTGTCAGTCTGCCAGATCGGCTTGGTGATGAAGGCGCTGCAGCCGCTACCGGCGCCGCTCCAGACTGTCTCGCTGAATCCGCGAGTGCTGGCGTCGCGCTTGAGCGAGGTACCACCGACGGCGGTCACGTATTGAGATGCCGCCGGAAACTCGACGCCAAATCCATTGTCGCCGGAGCTGACGGTGATCGCGATGCCGGGATGATTGAAATGCGCCTGGTCATTGACTTCGCCGGAATACTCGCCGCCACCGAACGAATTGGAGATGACTGTTGCGCCGAGGGCGGCCGCTTGATCCTCTGCGCTGGCGAGGTTGGCGAACGAATTGGTTCTTGCCTCAACGAGAAGGATCTTGCAGTTGGGGCAGATAGCGCTCGCCATGTCCAGATCGAGCGAGATCTCTTCCGCCCAGCCCATGTCCCCGCGCGGATAGTTGGTGCCGCCATTTTGATCGACTTTCCGGAAGCAGCCATTGGCAGTCGTGCAAGGCGGCAGCCCGAATTGGCTGCGATACACCGCGAGATCACTCTCCGCGTTCGCATCATCGAACGCATCGACGATCGCGATCGTCTGCAACGAGCTACCAGAACCGGTCAGCGCGTATGCGGCTTGCAAGTCAGCCGGATTGTATCCGGCCGGCGCGCCGGTGGCGAGTGGGCTGCCGGAGTTGTCGACACGCACCAGGGAGTGGCAGCGGGCCTCACCGAACGCCGCCGAAGGGCAGACTCTGGCGTGGGCGAAACGCATTGCCTGACCCATGCCTACGCTGGCATTGAGCGACGTAGGAGCGGTGATCGCGGTGGGTGGGAGCGTGTTGTCGGGGGAGCACGCCGCCAAAGCGGCAAGTCCTCCGACGCTCAGGAGCGTCCGAGCGTGGAGCGAGTTCATTCTGCTAATCTCCAGCGAAAATGGTTTGGGTTCAGCCAGACACCCTGACCGAAGCATGGGTGGGCCTCGTCGGAGCCTGGGTCTGAAAACCTGTCTCCGGGCGCGCGAATGTAGCGCTGGGAACAGATATTTACAATACCTTCTGCTCAGGTTCATAAATTCTTAGCAGGTCGGGACTTACTTGAGAGGTTGCGTTTCTTACCTGGAGGCTCCGTCGAGTTCATGAAAACCGTTTCGAGGTCCGCGCTTAGACCGTTTGCCTTCTTGCTTCTGGTGAATGCCGCAGCGACCGCGCAGGAGCGCGTAACGCTGCACAACGACTGGCTGATCCAGTCGTCGGCGAAGGTTGGCATTGATGGGGCGGCGATCTCCTCGACGAGTTATCAACCGACCGATTGGTACAAAGCGACCGTTCCATCGACAGTAGTTGGCGCGCTGGTAGAGAACGGAACGTTCCGCGATCCATTCTTTGGGATGAATATGCGATTACTGCCGGGCACGACGTTCCCGATCGGCGCCAATTTCGTGCACACGGACATGGATCCGGGCAGCCCCTACGGTGTGCCGTGGTGGTATCGCACGACCTTCCGCGTCCCCGTATCGATGCGCGGCCGGCGCATTCGACTCAACTTCGACGGGATCAACTACCGCGCGAACGTCTGGCTGAATGGGCGACGCCTCGCCGATTCGTCCGCCATCGCCGGGACGTATCGTCGCTATGAGTTCGACGTCACCGCTGCAATCAATCGCAACGGCTTCAACGCGCTCGCTGTCGAAGTTTTTGCGCCAAAGCCCATCGACCTGCAGACGACGTGGGTGGACTGGAATCCATCTCCGCCGGACAAGGACATGGGGTTGTGGCAGCCGGTTTACCTAAGCGCCAGCGGCGATGTCGTCGTCCGTTATCCGATGGTGGCCAGTCGCGTTGACACTTCGACGTTGCACAACGCCGATCTCACCGTCGTCACGGATCTCAAGAACCTTACCCCACGCTCCGTCTCGGGAACGCTTCGCGGTCGGATTGGAGGCGTCGTCTTCAGCAAGCCGGTGACGCTGGCGGCTAATGACAGTGCGCTGGTGCGATTTACGCCTGACAGTTTTCCGCAGCTTCGATTCGCGAATCCGCGGCTGTGGTGGCCACTGGAGCTCGGCAAGCCAGACCTGTACACGCTGGCGCTCGAATTCGTGAGTGGTGGTCGTGTGTCGGATGCGCAGCATCTGCGCTTCGGGATTCGTGAGATCACTTCGGAATCGACGCCAAAAGGAGGGCGACTCTTCCGCGTCAACGGTCGACGAATTCTGATCCGCGGCGGCGGCTGGGCGCCGGACATGTTCTTCCGTCCCCAACCCGAGCGACAGGAGGCACAGCTTCGCTACGCGCTCGACATGCATCTCAACACCATTCGTCTCGAGGGGAATTACGAGAACGATCGCTTCTGGCATCAGACCGATAGCCTCGGCATCCTCGTCATGACGGGCTGGGTTTGCTGCAGTGCGTGGGAGGAATGGCCGAAGTGGGGGCCGGAGCAACGCACAGTCGCCGCGGCATCACTCCGCGATCAGATGCGCAGGCTGCGCGGGCATCCAAGCGCCCTCGTCTGGCTGAATGGCAGCGACAATCCGCCACCGTCGGATGTCGAGCAGATGTACCTCGGCATCGAGCAGACGGAAGCGTGGCCTAATCCGACGATTTCATCCGCCAGCGCCAAACCGGCGCAATTCTCCGGCGCCAGCGGCGTGAAGATGACGGGCCCTTACGATTGGGTGCCGCCCGGCTACTGGCTGCAGGACAGCACCCACGGTGGCGCCTGGGCGTACAACACGGAGACGAGTCCGGGCGCAGCGGTCCCGCCGATCGAGAGCATGCGGCGCATGATTCCGGCGCAGGACATCAAATGGCCGCTCGACACGGTCTGGTTCTACCACGCCGCCGGCGGACAATTCACACATCTGCTCGATCGCTTCAATACGGCGCAGTCGGTCCGCTACGGGTCTCCGACGACGGCCGAGGACTACACGGTGACATCGCAGCTGATGACGTACGAGGGCGAACGGGCGATGTTCGAGGCGTATCGTCGCAACGAGTACGTCTCGACCGGCGTGATTCAGTGGATGTTCAATAACGCCTGGCCGTCTATTTACTGGCATCTGTTCGACTGGTATCTGCGCCCGGGGGGAGGATACTTCGGCGCGAAGAAGGCAAACGAGCCGGTGCATGTGTTGTACTCGTATGATGATCGTTCAGTAGCGATCGTGAGGAGCGGCGCGGATCGATCTCCTTTGCGTGGGGTGCATTTGCGCGCCCGATTGCTGGGTCTCGATGGGACAGAGAAGTTCGCGCGAGATAGCGTGCTCGATATCCCCGCCGACAGCAGCATGCGCGTCTTTGCGTTGCCGGAGCCAACCGGCGTTACCGGCGCCTACTTCGCGGATTTGCGATTGACGGGCGCCGATGGACGTCCACTCAGCACCAACCTGTACTGGCTGTCCACGCGCATGGATGTGTTGTCCGATTCATCGACGTGGTACATGACTCCCGTGAATCGCTACGCGGATTTCACCGCGTTGCGGAGCATGCCGCAGGCGGCGGTTAACACGACAGCGCGATTTGCCAGCTCGGGCGGGACGGGCACAGCGCGGGTGACTCTGAAAAATCCTGGCAACGCAATCGCGTTCTTCCTGCGATTGCAGGTAACCGGGCGGGAAGGAGAGGAGGCGTTGCCGGTGTTGTGGGAGGACAACTATCTGTCGCTATTGCCAGGCGAGACCCGCGTCGTCGTTGCGAAGTACAACGTTCGCGATCTTGGCGGGTCACCGCCACGAGTGGTCGTTACTGGATGGAACGTGCACCGAACTGTGGCACGTTGATCAGCGGATTTGGGCAAACTCCGCGAATGACGATCAGGTTGCCGCCGCGATAGCCATTTCCTCCTCGTTCATATCGACCAGGATGTCCGCAAATAGCGGCGTGCTGAGATAGCGCTCGCCGGTGTCGGGTAGCATGGCGAGAAGCGTCGTCCCCTTGGGCGCATCCTTCGCGACTTCCAGTGCTGCGGCGAACGTGCCGCCCGCCGAAACGCCGACGAAGATCCCTTCCTTCTGTGCCAGCTGCTTGGCGCACTGCATCGCCTGCGGGGCCGGAATGGTGATGACCTGGTCGACGAGATCCATGTCGAGCGCGTCGCTGGTGAGCTTTGGGATGAAATCCGGACTCCAGCCCTGGATGGGATGCGGCTTCCATGCTGGGTGACGAGACGCCGGAGAACCATCGGCGTTTCGCTCCTGCGGCGTCTTACTCGTCACTATCGGAGCGTCCGCCGGCTCGGAAAGAATGACCTTTACTTCCGGGCGCTCCTTGGCGAGCACACGCCCGACACCTTTCAAAGTGCCGCCGGTTCCGAAGCCAGTCACCCAATAGTCCAACCGCTCCCCGGCGAAATCGTTGACGATCTCGCGCGCCGTCGTGCGCGAGTGGTAATCGGCATTCGCTTCGTTCTCGAATTGTCTGGTCAGGAACCACCCGTTCTTTTTGGCCAGGGCATTCGCCTTTCTCACCATTCCGGTTCCGCCTTCGGGCGCGGGGGTCAGGATGACTTTCGCGCCGAGGAATCGCATCAGTCTCCTGCGCTCGATGCTGAATGACTCCGCCATCGTCACCACCAACGGATAACCCTTAGCCGCGCACACCATGGCGAGGCCGATGCCCGTGTTGCCGCTCGTGGCCTCGACCACCGTTTGTCCCGGTTTGAGCGCGCCTTTTCGCTCAGCGTCTTCGATGATGCCGAGTGCAAGGCGATCCTTCACAGAGCCCAGCGGGTTGAACGCTTCGATCTTTACGAAAAGGTTGACGTTCTTCGGCGCGATGTTGTTGATCTTCACGACGGGCGTCTTGCCGACGGTTTCGAGGATGTTGGCGAACTTGGTCATCTGGGCTGCCTCTGTCCAATCATTAAGCGTAAGGTCGCGGGAATTCGTTTGCCGCTATAACGTATCTCAGGGAAGGGCGTGGGGGAGCCCGTGAACAAAACTTTTACACTTCCGGTTGTTGCGGCAGCGGCTGGCACATCGCGCGGGAGGAGACGTGTTAGGATCAGCTGACCTCATCGCGTTCGTTCCCACTCGCGATCCGGCGAGGGCGCGCGGGTTCTACGAACAGACCCTCGGCCTGAACTTCGTGAGCGAAGATCCGTTCGCGGTTGTTTTTGATGCCAATGGCGTAACGGTCCGGATCGCGAACGTGTCGAGCGTGAAGGGCTTCAAGGCTGCCCCCTATACCATTCTCGGCTGGCACGTGCCGAGCGCCGAGAAAGCCGTGCAAGCGCTCACCAAGAAAGGCGTGAAATTCGAGCGCTTTGAGGGAATGAACCAGGACGACCTGGCGATTTGGAGCTCGCCAAGTGGCGCGCGTGTGGCGTGGTTCAAGGACCCCGACGGCAACATGCTGTCGGTCACGGAAGCGTGAGTCCGGTAGCAATGGGAATAGCTCGGATAACGGTCATCTTTCTCGCCTTGCTCGAAGGGTGTTGGATGGCGTTCGATGGCATCCGCGCGCTCACCGTTGGCGATTACGTCACACCGAGCGGACCGCGCGCCGGCGAGCTGGGGCCCTGGCACTACGCGGTCGAGAGCGTGGGAATCGCTCCGCGTTCGACGTTGATGAAGATCATTTTCGCCGCGTTCGGCGCTAGCTGGTTGTTGATTGCCTCGGGGCTGATGCGCCGCACACCCTGGGCATTGACTGCACTTTTGTGGGCAGCGGTGCTGACGCTTTGGTATCTGCCGGTTGGCACCGCCTTTGGTCTCATTCAAATAGCGCTGTGGGTTTTGCTACGGCGCTCGATGGTGCCCGCATCGTGAGTAGACGACAGCGAAGATTGACGGTCGCGGAGCGACGATTTGCCGAGCGGGCCGAGGAGCTGAAGAAGCTCGGCCTCGAGGAGCGGTTCGCGCGGATTCATAGCACCAATCTCTGGTCCGATCCCGAGACGCGATCTGGAGTCGGATCAAGACTCGACTCTACCAGGGTAGTTCGCGCCGAATTGCCCAAGGCACTGCGCCAACTCAAAGCACGCGTGCTGCTCGACGTACCCTGCGGCGACTTTGGGTGGATGCAGCACGTTGACCTGACCGGCATCGGGTACATCGGCGGTGACATCGTCCCATCTATTGTGGAACAGAATCAACGCCAGTATGCAAACAACTCGCGGCGTTTCATGCAGCTGGATCTCACCGGGAAATCGCTTCCCGACGCAGACGTTTTGCTGTGCCGAGATTGCCTGGTGCACCTGTCCTACGCCAACATTCGGGCGGTCTTCGCCAACATCGCGCGGTCGAACGTTGGCTACGTGCTCATGACTTCGTTCCCCGGGCGCCGCGAAAACTACGATGTCGCGGATGGAGACTGGCGCGCGCTCGATTTTGAGGCACCGCCGTTTTCGTTGCCAGCGCCGTCACTGACAATCGTCGAGGAATGCGCGGAGGAGGAAGGATCCTACGCCGACAAATCGCTCCTCGCCTGGCCCGTGGAAGCCCTCCGCGCCACGATCAAGAAAGGTCACTAAACCCCTCAAAAAGGGGCCTGGCGAACAGGCCCCGAATTGAAGTTTCCCGCCTAAACCACCGGTCGTCAAACTCGCAAGGATAGTAGGGCACGAGTTAAGTGCCCCCAGGTCTCGCGCATCCCCTTAGCAACTGCGCGACGCTGTACACCTCAGAGAACGAGGTCCAAAAATGTTCGATTCGTTTGCGCAAATATTCCCCGCGGAATGGCAGGGCGCGGTGCTCTTACTCCTGGCTCCACTGCGCTGGTTGGCCGACGTTCAATCGACCACCGTCCAGGCACTGCTCGGCGCACATCCGGCCGGTCGGCTTCTGCTGTGGGTGGTGCTACTCATCCCCGCGCTCGTCATTGCGGCGGGTATGTGGTGCACAGCCCTCTCGCTCTACACGATACCATTCCGCTCCGGTCGCGGCACGTTCCTCACGGCGATGCTCATGACGTGGTGGGACGCCGGTCGCTGCATCTGGTTGTTCTGGACCGGAATCATGCGGGTAGGCGTCGCACTCGTTGGGTGGATCATCGGCTCGGTACGGTTCGGCCTGTTGATGATCAAGAACATGCTGCTCGGAATCGCCCGCTCGCCACTCACGCTGCTGGACGGTGCGTCACGCAGCTATTTCCAGCCCGGTGTACCATGGTTCGCGTTCATCGTTCTTACGATCTGGTGCGCGATCGAAGCGACTGTCTTTACCTTTACGCTGCAGCCGACCCTCATTGAAGTATTCGGCAGCCTGACCGGATTCGATCCGAATCCGCGCATCATGGCGCCGCTGCTGTGGATGTTCCTGTTCCTGCTCGTCGCGGGAAGCTTTGCCTGCGTCCAGGTAGTCACCGAGGCCATCAAGGCGAAGAAGGTGGGAACGATCGTTCAAATGCTAGTCGTTGAGAGCGCGGTAATGTTTTTCGAAGTCATCTTCCTCTATCGCGAGCTGATCGACGCCATCACGCCGTGGATCGCCCAGCAGTCGGGCGACTCGGTCCACCTCGGCATCGGCGCGACGCTGGCACTGGCCTCCTTCGGCTGGCTCGGCGTACGCGGCATGTCGTGGTTCCTGTTTGGACGGTTCGGAACGCCTGCATTGTTAGCAGTTCTCTCTCGTCAGCCTGTTGAACATGAAGCTCCGGTCAAGGTGGCCCCAGCGGCGCCGCACCCGAGTCTCTGGCGCGAGCCGGTCAACGCCCTCAAGGCGGAGACGGCATGGTTCCATGAGGAAGCCAAGCGCATGTTCGAGCTGCTGACCCTTCCGGTTCTCCAGCTCTTTGCCGCCGCAATCAATTTCGCCGTCATCGTCGTGCAATCGCAGCCGATGTTCGAGCTGCCGTTCACGTCGCTCGACGACGTTCTCGCGACCACGCCGACGTGGTTCCACGCGCGGCCGTCGCAAGAGAAGCGCGAGAAGGGAAGAATGCGCACGCCGATGGATCCCATGCCGAGGATAGCGTCATGAGCAAACTTCGCATGGTGAAAGTCGTGACGGGCGCCGCTTTCGTGGGGATGCTTGCGCTCGCCGCATTCGCGTGCTCCGAAGCAGGAAGTAGCAGCCCACGCGTTGCTCGCTCCACTCTGGTGCTCGCAATCGATGTCAGCGGATCGTTCCGCGGTAAGCACGGCTACGAAAGCGCAGTCGACTTCGCGGCCAATTATCTCTACGCCCATCTCCACGGACTCGGCGGACTGAAAGAACCGACCGCGGTATTCGTCGGCTCTTTCGGCGGCGAGAAGCCGGGCGAGACGAAGTCGTTCCAGCCGATCATGACCTTTCAGAACATGACGGTGGCGCAGATCGCGGCCTACCTGAGAAAGGAATATCCGCCGCACGATGGTCTGACCGACTTCAACCCGTTCTTCGAGCGAGTGGCGACACTGGTGAAGCGCCAGAATCTGGTGCTGTCGCCGATCAACGTCGTCATGCTCACCGACGGCATTCCCGACACGCCGACCCAGAAGAACGACACGCTGGCGAAGTACAGGAGAATCAACGTCGGCGGGCTTGAATACCTGTCAAAGAACACCACGCTGCGCCTTCTTTATCCGCGACCGACAGTTGCTGTGCACTGGGAGAAGAACGTACCGCGTCGGCGCGTCAGAATCTGGACGGTCGACGACGAGGTAATGGCCACCTGGCGTTCGCACTATAAGAACGGTCAGCCTCCCGAGCAGCAGGCGGAGCTCTGGAAGTGGATCAACGACAACGTCGACTTCCGGGTGAGAAGCGCGGGCATTCTGTAGACCGAAGTCTGTTCGCACTGTTAACGCCGCGGGAATGATTCCAACCCTGGAATCGCCCGCGGCGTCGTATTTTGGGACACTTCCTCGCCTGCCTGCTCGCGATAACCTCCAACACTGCACTGGCTAACGAACATCGTCCCCGACAAACATTTTTTGAGGATGGCTGCGTCGAAAGTCGCGTTTTCAGCATGTGTCGCGGTCGTCGGCCCCGGTGAGAATGCATCGGCCGAGTCATGCGCCGATGCCAGAGAAGTCGGGAGTCTGGTCGCAGCCCGCGGCTGGGTCACGCTGACCGGGGGCCGGGCGGTGGGGGTTATGGCGGCGGCAGCAGAGGGCGCCAGCGCCGCTGGCGGATTTGTAGTCGGTGTGCTCCCGGGACTCGACCGACGCGACGCCGCACCTGGCTTGACGGTGGCGCTGCCGACCGGGCTCGGAGAGGCGCGAAATGCAGTTCTGGTCACGGCTGCCGACGCAGTGATAGCGTGTGGGCTCAACCCGGGCACCGCTTCGGAGATTGCGCTGGCGGTCAAGGCGGGCAAGCCGACCATCCTCGTGCGTCCGGCGGCGTCCGCCGTTGCATTCTTCGCGGCGCTCGCGCCCGACGCTCAGCTTAGCGCTGCCTCGACGCCGGAGGAGGCGGTTGCCTGGGTGGAGGCGCAGCTACCCGGCGCCGTCAGGCGATCGCGTGCTGGTCAGTAACTCCCGTGCGCTCGGCTTCCTCGTAGAGGGAATCGATCAGCTGCTTGTACTGCTTGTCGATCACCCGCCGCTTCACCTTCTGAGTGGGCGTCAGCTCGCCGCGCTCGATCGAGAAATCGTGCTCCAATAAGCCAATCTTTTTTGGGATCTCGAAGTGCGCGGCGCCAGCCAGCTCCTTGTTCACTTCTTTCTCCATCTTCGCCAGGATAGTCGGCATGCGCAGTAGCTGAGCGCGATCGGTCCAGATGATGTTGCGCTTCATCGCCCACTTCTCGAGCTGGTCGAAGTTCGGGACGATCAGCATTGACGGGAACTTGCGCTTGTCGCCGAGCATGACCGCCTGCGCGACGTATTTGTTGGTTTTGACTTTGTTCTCCAGCGGCTGCGGGGCGATGTTCTTGCCGCCGGCGGTGACGATGATGTCCTTCTTGCGATCGGTAATGGCGAGGAAGCTGTCGCGCAGGACACCGATGTCTCCGGTGTGGAACCACCCGTCGGGATTGATCGCCTCACGCGTCGCCTCGGGCTTGTTGTAGTACCCCGTCATCACGTGCGGGCCACGGGTGAGGATCTCGCCGTCCAAAGCGATCTTGATCTCGACGCCGTCGATCGGTTTTCCAACCGTGCCGATCCGAAAATCTTCCGGTGTATTCACGGCGATCACGGGTGAGGTCTCGGTAAGCCCGTAACCCTCGAGAATCACCAGGCCGGCGGCGTAGAAGAACTTGTTGATCTCGGGCGATAGGGGCGCCCCGCCGGAGACGAAATAGCGCAGACGCCCGCCGGTCCGAGCCTTCAGCTTGGAGAAGACCAGCTTCTGCGCGATCGCGTATTGCCTGGCCAGCATTGCGTCGGGTTCTCTCCCAGCGAGCTTCTCATTGGCCCATCGCTCGGCCACCCCACGCGCCCAGAAGAAAATCTTTCGTTTCAGGAATCCACCTGTGAGCGCAGTCTCCAGAATGCGCGCGTACATCTTTTCATAGAGACGCGGCACGGACAGCACGATCGTCGGCCTCACTTCCTGAAGATTCACCGGGACCGTGTCGATCGATTCGGCGTAGGCGATGGAGGTGCCGGTCGCGAACATCAGGTAGTGTCCGCCCATTCGCTCGAAGATGTGTGAGAGCGGGAGGAAGCTTAGCGCGGTGTCGTCGCCCCCGAATGGAATCTTCGTTCTCGCCGCGGCAACGTTGGAGAAAATGTTGTCATGAGTGAGCATCACGCCCTTGGGCTCACCGGTGGTTCCCGACGTGTAGATGATCGTCGCCAGGTCGTCGGGCTTGGTCGTGAGCGCGTCTTCCTGGTACGTCGTGATCGTTTCCTTGCTCTCGCCCTGTGTGCCGCGCTTTTCCAGCTCCGCGATCGACATGTTGGTCAGGCCGTGGATCTCGTCGAAGCCGATGATGCTTCGGAGGGCGGGGCACTGGCCGCGAATCTCGCGAATCTTTTCGGCCTGAGCCTTGTTGGAGACGAAGATGGCGACGGCGCCCGAATCCTTGAGGATGTAGGCGATCTGATCGGCGGGCAGTGTGGGATAGATCGGGACATCCGTCATGCCCCCGGTGAGGCAGGCGAAGTCGGCGATCGCCCACTCGGGTCGATTCTCGGAAAGAATTGCGACGCGATCGCCGCGATGTACGCCCAGTGATGACAGTCCGCGCGCGGCGTGGCGCACGCGATCGGCGACTTCCCGGTGGGAGATGGGCTTGTAAACGCCACCCGTTTTCACCTGCAGCGCATCGGGGCGATCGAACTTCGCTACCGCATCGAAAAAAAGGTGATTGAGCGTCCCCGGCTTGGGCCGCGGTCCACCTCTCGCTTCCATCTGTGTCATCGCTCTAACCTCCAGAGGAAGGTTCTAGCTGGGCGGCTTGAACAGGAGAACGAGCCGCACGGGACTTCCTTTCACCACTGCTCCGTGAGACCTCGCTGTAGCATTGACCACGATCGAGTCAACCTGCGTCGCCGAGCTGAGGTGGAGAGGATGCAGACGAATCTTTCTTCCCGCTATCCCCGTCGCGTCGGTTGTATCCACATGCGCTGCCGTTCCACCGTCGTTGACCAGCTCGCCGAGCAGCGGGTCCGGTTGTGAGACTATGGTGAAGCTCACGATGTAGAACGGTACAGCGCTGTCGTTGGGCGCGACTCCGTGCCTCAGCATCACCGTCAACATTGGCGAAACGTCTTTTGTGGTGTCGCTGATGGAGTAGACGAGGCTGTCGAATGCATTCTTTGCAAAGATGGTGTCGGGTCTCAGAGTGAGGTTCACCTTCTGGATTGCCTGCAGCCTTCCGACGGTGGCGACTATGCGTGCCGGTGACGAGCGTAGGCTGTCGCCGACGACGATTCCGGTGACGCTGTCGACGGTGATTCCCGAATCCGGCGAGAGGAAGAACACCGGCGTCGGCAGGATCTCGGCGCCCTTGAAATTGAAGGCGTGGACGACGGGACGGATCACCGCGCCGGTAGTATCGCGCAGAGTGTCTCCGACGACGACCGACGGCGACGGCAGAGTGTCGAACTGGATCGACAGCACGGATGTCGAGCTGCCGCTGACGTCAGTGCAGCCAATCGTGCCCCCAGCTGATACCACAGCAAGCACCCCGGCCAGCACGATCGTTCGTGAGCGCGAAAAGCTGTAACACACGGGCGACAGCCTCATACCAACCGGTCGGCCAATATCGTCGCGAGGTTGACGTACGCCTGCGCCGCCGCGTCGGCGGGACTGCGGACGACTACCGGTTGGCCGGCGGCAAACGCGTCAGCGGTCGCCACCGAGCGTGGAATCACCACGTCGAAGACGATGTTGGCGGGAAGGTGTCTCCTCACGTAATCCACTACCCGATCGCTGGCCGGATTGTTCGGCTCATACATGGTGAGCAGGATTCCATCGAGCGTCAGCCGCTCGTTAACGCTGACAATGTCCTGAATCATGCGCAAAATCTGGGGCGTCGTTTGCAGCGCCAGCGGCTCGCACTGGAGCGGGACGATGACGTGTTCTGCTGCGCCGAGCACTTTTTTGGTGATGCTGCCGAGTCCGGGCGGTGTGTCGACGACGACAACCTGACAGCGCTGCTCGGCCATGTACAGCAACTCCTGCAGCACGTTCGTTTCGCGCACCATCGTCGCGTAGCCGACGTGATCTGACGAATCGGCAACCGATCCGGCGAGGATTACTCTCAGCCAGGGCAGGGCGGTGGGAAGAATGATTTCGCGGAGACTGCGATCACCGTTCAGATAATCGGCGAACCCGGCCGTCTCGTGGCCGCGCGCGAGGCCGGAGCCGTAACGCACCGAGCCCTGAGGATCGACGTCGATGAGCAGCGTCTTCATTCCGCGGCGCGCGAACGCGGCGGCGAGATTTACTGCGGTAGTGGTTTTGCCAACTCCTCCCTTCTGGCTTACGACAGCGAGGACAGCACCCATTTACTCTAGAATCCCGGGGTACTCGCTCGTCTTCACCTTGGGGCTCGGTGGTGGCGGAGGCTCAGCGCCTTTCATCTCATCGAGTGTCTTCTGTGCGTGTTTCACCCATCGCTCCGCTTCGGGGCTGCGTGGCGGATCCATCAGAAAGGCTTCGAGATGATAGGCGGCGTCGCTCACATCGCCGCGCCTGAGTAAGAGAAATGCCAGGCCGTAATGCGCGCCCGAGAGCGTGGGCTCGATCGCCAGCGCGCGACGGTAGCAACGAACCGCCTCGTCGAGCTGACCAAGCTTCGAGTAGGCGATCGCCATGTTCTGCAGGACCTTGTGATTGTTGGGCTTTTGTCGGAGGGCGAGCCGATATGACGTCAGCGCGGCGTCATAGTCGCCCTGACGTTCCAGCGCGAGAGCCTCACTCAAATAGTCGAGGTTCTCCGCCTGAGGTTTCGGTTTTCCGCCGGTGAGGCGGTCCCAGAATGACATTTGGTCGAATCTACCGACTATGATGTGAGAGGGCTAGCTTAACCTAACTGCTGTTCCCTGAACAATTTGAGAGCGAAATGTCACCGCGCAAACGCACCGTCGATGCTGCCAAAGGGGTGCTCGAAATCGAATGGCCATTCTTCGGCGAATTGTCGCGCGGACTGGCTCTCAAGGTGGCGCGCGCCTACGACCCCGAGATCGTCATCGGAATTGCGACCGCCGGCGTGATCCCCGGAGCGGTGATAGCGGCAATTCTCGGACGCGAATTCCATTCTCTCGTCGTGAGTCGGAAGTACCACTCGGCGCGGGCCCGTGAAGCGCCCGAGGTGTTTGGCGCCGCGCCGCGGGAGGTTCGCGGACACAAGGTCCTCATCGTCGACGAAACGTGCGATTCGGGCGATACCCTTCGCCTCGCGGTCTCGGCGGTGCAAGAGGCGGGCGCCTCAGAAGTTCGGACTGCTGTCGCCTTCAGGACCGGCCAGTACGCGCCGGATTTTCACGCGATCGCCACTGAGGCCACGATAGTTTTGCCGTGGGATCGGGAGATTCTCGTGGATGGAGAGTTGAGGCCTAATCCACTTTACTCCGCCGCACTGGGAGCGGCGGGATAGGGAGAGGGAATAGTTCTACTCGCATTCCGACGTAACGCGTTGCGGGGTGCGGGTAGCACCGTTGCCGGTTGCCGGTAAACTGCGGTGCGAACTTTTCTGCCCGGCGCCCAAGGAAAGGCGACTGCGGTTGATTTTACCGTCACGCAAGTAGGACGGTCTTGCGGTAGTCACCGGGAACAGGGAACCGTGCTACTCGCACCCCGCAACGCGTTACGTCAGATCGCCAGTAGAAGCCGAACTAGAATTCCCGCCGGTAAAAGCGGGACTAAAATTCGCCGGCTCCGATGGATTCCCACTTCTCTCCACGCGATACCCGATCGTACGCGTGCTCGAGCATCTCGGAGTTCCCCGCCAGAAACCTGCAGCGCGCAGTTCCGCCAACGCTGCACTCGATCTCCATCACCGCCACCGGATAATCGGCGAGACAGCCCAGGAAACCGGCCAGGGTTCCGGTGGTGAGATGGCAGCCGCGCTCGCCTTCCCCGTGCAGTTGCGCCTCCCAACAATTCTCGATGTCGATTACCGCCAGCGCGTCGTGCAGTGAGCGAAAAGTCACCCGCCCCCAGCCCGCCGCCTGGAAAAACTCGCCTGCACGTTCCGAGAACACGTCGATTGGGAGATCTTCAGCCTTCGGCGAGCCGCGATCGGAGAGCCAGCTCTCGAACGCGTCGAAGAGCGAGCCCGCACCGGCGTAGCCCGCCTCGCGCAGGGCGTCTGGTCCGCCGCCGCTGGCGCCAGCGACGCGCAAGCGTAGATCGCGCAGGGTGCGCTGCGCTAAGCCTATGAGCTCAGGGGCTGCCGAAGATGCCATGCCGACTTAGGACGATCTCACGCGGAAGATGTTGCGGGCGTACTGATTCGACGCAAAAGCTCGGCCTCGTCAATGATCTCGACCCCGAGGCTTTTTGCTTTCTCCAGCTTGCTGCCCGCCTCTTCGCCGGCGAGGAGGAAGTCGGTCGACTTGGAGACCGAGCCAGTCACTCGACCGCCCGCCGCCTCAATCATCGACGTCGCTTTCGTTCTGCTTAGTGTCGGCAGAGTGCCAGTGATGACGATCGTCTTCCCGCTCAGCGCGCCTCCCGCTGCTACAGCACGAGGCTCCGTAAAGTTGAGACCCGCTCGTCTAAGCTTTTCGATGAGTTTTTGCCCGCCCGGATCCGAGAAATAGGCGACGACACCGTTGGCGATGGTCGCACCGATCCCACGCACGTTGAGAATGTCGTCAGCCGATGCGGCCATCAGCGCGTCGAGAGTTCCGAAATGCTGCGCCAACAGTTGCGCTGCGATTGCTCCCACGTGCCGGATGCCGAGCGCATTGAGGAGTCGACTGAGTGGCTGCGACTTCGACGCCTCTATTGCCGTGATCAGGGCTTCGGTTCCCTTGTCAGCGTATCCCTCCAGCTCCAGGAGCTGTTCGCGTGTGAGCGAGTAGAGATCTCCCGGGTCCTTCACCAATTCTTCCTGGACGAGCTGCTCGATTCGCGCGTAGGAAAGCCCGCGAATATCCATCGCCCCCCGTGATGTGAAGTGCACCAGGCCCTCCAGCTGCCGACCCGGGCAGACGACGTTCGGACAGTAGATCGCCGCCTCGTCTTCCTCTCGCGTCAGCGGCGTCCCGCACACCGGACACTTCTTCGGCATCCGCCACGGTTTCTCGGCGCCGGTCCTCTTCTCCGGAATTGGGGCGATGATTTGCGGAATGACCTCTCCCGCGCGCTTCACCTGCACCCAATCGCCGACACGGAGATCCTTGGCGACGATGAGATCCTCGTTGTGCAGCGTCGCGAGCTTCACCGTCACTCCGCCGATTTCGATCGGCTCGAGCACCGCAAACGGATTGATTGCGCCCGTGCGTCCCACATTCACCTGGATGTCCAATAGCCTCGTCTCGGCGATGTCGGGCGCGAACTTGCGGGCGATTGCCCAGCGTGGCTCGCGCCCGCCAACGACGCCCAGCTCTTCCTGCAGGCGGAGCGAATCGACTTTCACCACGCCGCCGTCGATCGCGAAGTTCAGCTCGCCCCGAATTTTGTGCTCGAGATCGTAGGCCCACTTTTCGACTTCGGCCAAAGTCTTCGCGCGCTGGCGATGCGGCGCCACGGGAACACCCCACTGGTCCAGCGCGTCGAGCAGCTCCGTTTGCGTTTCGAACGGCAGCTCCTCTCCGTCGGGTACGGCAACGGAGTACCCAAAGAAGCGCAGTGGCCTCGAGGCAGTAATCGCGGGATCCAGCATCCGAAGGCTGCCGGCGGCCGCATTGCGCGGATTTGCGAATACAGGATCACCCGCGCGGCCTCGCGCTTCGTTCATCTCTTCAAAGCGGTCGAACGGAAAATAGATTTCTCCCCTGATTTCTATTCTCCCTGTCGGTGCGGACTCGTGCAGGCGAAGCGGAACATCGCGCACCGTCCGCAAATTCACGGTGACCTCTTCGCCGATGGTTCCGTTGCCCCGGGTGGCTCCCTTCACGAAAAGTTGATTCTCGTAAGTGAGTGCGACCGCAGTTCCATCGATCTTGAGTTCAGCGGTGTAGCCCGACTTCGCCACGTCAGCGCCGGCAATGCGCACCAATCGCTCCTCCCAGGCGTGGAGCTCCTCGTCATTGAACGCGTTTCCAAGCGATAGCATCGGCCGGAGGTGCTCGTGCTTGGCAAGCTGGCTCTGCACTTCGGCGCCAATGCGGAGAGTTGGCGAATCCGGCGACAGACACTCCGGAAAACTCTTCTCCAGCTCCTGCAGCTCTCGAAAGAGCTTGTCGTAGTCGGCGTCCGACATCGTCGGACGATCAAGCACGTAGTACTCGTGAGAGGCGCGGGTGAGGATTACCCGCAGCTCGGCGGCGCGGCTAAGCTGAGGCCCTTGGCCCCTCTGAGGAGGCTTTGACTCGGGGCGGCGCGCCTGGGGCGGCTGTGCCCGTGGTTCCTGTTGCTGGTCTGCTTGCCGGCTTCTCGCCATCCGAGGAATCTGTCCCCTTGTCCTTCATATGTGCATTGAACTCGGCGCCATCGAAACGGATCACGCGATTGCGCCCGGTTTCTTTCGCCACGTAGAGCGCGTCGTCCGACGCCTTCAACAGTGCTTCCTGGTCCATCACTCGTGGATGGGGCGAGCCAGCCACGCCGCAGCTCATGCTCCGGCAAAGCGTTCCGCCGGTGTAGCTAAAGGTATGGGCCGCCACCTTCTCGCGCAGCCGCTCGGCGAACGTCACCGCCGCGTCCAGGACGGTGCCAGGAAGAATCAGCAGGAACTCCTCGCCGCCATAGCGTCCAACCCGATCGATCTCCCGTGCTTCGCTTTTCAGTAGCTGGGCGAACTCCTTGAGGACGGAATCGCCCGCCTGGTGCCCATAGTGGTCATTGACGCTCTTGAACTTGTCGATGTCGCACATCACCAGCGCCAGCGGCTCGTGCAGCCGTACCGAGTGCTGCCACATGTCATGGAGACGGTCTTCCAGCGAGCGCCTGTTCTCTATCTGGGTCAGCCCGTCGGTGAGTGATATCTGCCGCAGTTTGTCGTTTAGGTCCGACAATTCTTTTTCGCGTGCCGCCAGATCGGATTGCAGCGTCTTGATGCGGAGGAGGGAATTAACCCTCGCCTCCAGCTCCGCGAAGTTGATCGGCTTGGTGATGTAGTCGTCGGCGCCAGCGTCCAGCCCCTCGACCTTGTTCTCGGTGGAATCGAGAGCCGTCTGCATGATGACCGGAATGAACGGCAGCTCTTTGCTGGCGATCTTGGCCTTGAGACGGCGGACTACTTCCATGCCGTCCATCTTCGGCATCATCACGTCGAGAAGAATCAGGTCCGGGCAGATGTTGTCCACCTGCTCCAGCGCCTGCTGGCCGTCGTTGGCGCCATCCACTACGTAGCCGCGCGCCTCGAGACGCGCACGGAGGAGCTCGATATTGTCCTCGTGGTCGTCTACGACAAGGATACGCGGCTTCCTGTTACGCTCCATTGTTTTTGCCGAGGAATCGTTGGACTTCAGCGACGACCGCCCTCGGCTCACAGGGCTTGGCGAGATATCCGTCACAGCCGACTTCCATTGCCTTCTCACGGTCGGACGCGAGGGCGTGCGCGGTCAGCGCAATGATTGGGATCTGCTTCGTGGAGGGATCGTGCTTCAGCACCTGGGTTGCCTCCCAGCCGTCAATGATGGGGATGGAGATATCCATGAGGATCAGATCAGGATGTTCTGACCGAGCCTTTGCTATTCCTTCCTCGCCATTCAACGCTTCTGTTACTTCGTACCCAAAGTGTTTCAGGATGGTGGAATAAACAATCCGATTGTCCTCGTTGTCCTCCACTAACAATACCATTTTACCTGAACTACTCATTCAGTATCCCTCGCACGGCTATTGCTGGGTGGGGTTTAGGGCAAATTTCTTACCATCCCTGAGCCTAGGTCTTATGTTCAATTCTCCTAGCCCGGCCCGGCCGGCACAGTCGGCTCCCAAGGCGCCCCCGCCGGGATCGATTCCTCAGCCCAGGGAAAATGGCCTCCCCGACGAATTGGTGCCCGACTGGAACAATATCGGCCTGTTCACCGCCGGAATTGCAGTGGGAGCGATTCTCGGAGCGGCGGTCGCCCTGTTATTCGCGCCCGGCAGCGGGGGCGAGACGCGCCACCGAATCGCGCGCCGCGTTAGAAATGTCCGAGGCGAAGAAGATGTCTGGAACGAGCTCGCCGAGGAGCTCGAGCGGGCCGCGGCCGAGGTAGAGGAAGAGGACGACGCCGCCCGCGAGGCGCTGAAGACCTAGTCCGCCCTCAGCCCCGCGTCCGCCTCCGCCTTGTAGTGGCGGTCGTTGTAGTCCCGGTTCGGCAGTTTCATCGCCACCTGCCACTCGGCTTTTGCTTTTGCCTTGTCGCCGGTGTCCCGGTACACACCAGCCAGATCGACGTGATGGACGATGCGGTCGGGCTCTGCCGCAACCGATTCCTCCATGTACCGTCTCGCTTCTGACCAGTTCGCCGAGTCGAAGATTTTTCCGCCGAGGAAATTCTTGGCGAGCATGCGCGTGAAGCCGTTGAGTCGCATCACCTCGGCGTTCCACATTCCCATCACGTGCAGGCAGCCGGCCTGCTTGGGATTGATCTTGAGGCACTCGAGCGCCTCGTTCCGGACGTCCTTGGCGTATTTGATGCGCGCCCGCGGGCCCTGACTGAGAGCGTTCTTGCCAAGAGCACGCGCGAGATGGAAATGACCCTCGGCGTCGCCCGGATTCGCTTCGACGGCGCGGCGGGCATCAAGCTCAGCTTCTTTGAACCATGCTTCCCGCTTGCCGTCGTCGCGCTCGTAGGAGCCCAGATCCACCGCGGATCGCGCTGCCTTCCAGAGCGCCTCGTAATTCTTGGGATCGAGCTTGATCGCTTCGTCGTAGTGTTGCAACGCGGCGGGCGCGTTCATGGCGACATATTCTTTGTCACCGAGCGCGATGTGGTCGGCCGCAGTCTGAGCGCCCGCGGCCGACGCAACAAACACCATTCCTGTCAGGGCATATTGGAGGGCGCGCATAAGACTCCGATTACGAGGTGAGGGTCTGAGTACGAATACCCCAATCGAGACTAAATGATCGTACCGCGATTGATTGAACGCAAACGCGATGGCGAGCGCCTGGAGCCGAGCGAGATTCGTGAGCTTGTCCTCGCCTACGCCGACGGTCGGGTGCCCGACTATCAGGTGGCGGCGCTGCTGATGGCTATCTACTTCAAGGGTCTCGATCGCGCCGAGATGAACGCCTTGATGGAAGCGATGCTCGAGAGTGGAAGACGACTCGATCTGGCGCGTCTTCCGCTGCCGCGCATCGACAAGCATTCAACGGGCGGCGTAGGCGACAAGACGTCACTCATTCTCGCGCCGCTGATCGCATCGTGCGGAGTGGCTGTGCCGATGATGTCGGGGCGCGGACTGGGACACACCGGCGGAACGCTGGACAAACTGGAGTCGATTCCGGGATTCAGAACGGCGCTGTCGCTCGATGAAGCAGAGCGACAGGTGGCGCGAATCGGCTGCGCGATGCTCAGTCAGACGGACGAGATCGTCCCCGCCGATCGGAAGATGTATGCGCTCCGCGATGCGACGGCGACGGTGGAAGTGATTCCGCTCATTGCCGCGAGCATCATGAGCAAAAAGCTCTCGGAGTCGCTGACGGGATTGGTGCTGGACATCAAACGCGGTTCGGGATCGCTGCTGCCGGATGTGCAGGACGAGCTGGAGGTAGCGCGGGCGATGATCGATCTGGGCGCGAGCCATGGATGCCCTGTGGTAGCGCTGCTCACCGCGATGGATCGTCCGCTGGGGGAAGCGTGCGGCAATGCGCTCGAAGTGGTCGAGGCCATCGACGCGCTTCGGGGCGCCGGGCCGCCCGACCTCATCGAAGTCACCGCGGCGCTCGGCGTCGAGATGTTGATTCTGGGGACGGTGGCGACGACGCGGGACGGAGCGCGCGAAATGATGCGCGATGCCATCGCGACCGGGCGAGCGCTGGCAAAACTGGAAGAGATTATCGACGCGCAGGGTGGAGATGCACGGGTGGCGCGTGAACCCGCGCTGCTACCTCGCGCGCCCCACCAGGCCAATTACGAGGCCAGGACAGCTGGGGTGGTGCAAAGAGTGGATCCGCGGGCGATCGGTTATGGGGTGATCGCGTTGGGTGGAGGGCGTCGAAACATGGAGGACACCGTCGATCCCTCGGTGGGATTCGTTGTCACGGCGAAGCCGGGGATTCGTGTCGAGAAGGGGCAGCGCCTGGCGACGATCCACGCTCGGAGCAAAGAGGGGCTCGCGCTGGGGAGATCGATTCTCAAGGAGGCGATTACAATTGGTGATTCAGAGGTCGCGTCGTTGCCCTTGGTGTCGCACCGTGTAACAGTACGCGGCGTGGAGGAGTTGTACGTGTCAAGGCGGGCCGTTGATTTGGGCGCGCACTGACATCCACAAAACTAAAGCAGGGAGCTTTAAGCTTAGACAGCTTTACAGCTCCGAGCTTTCATACTCGCGTGATAGGAAAACCGGATTCGCGATGCTTAACCTTGATCCGACGAATAAGCCGACCTACAGACGCCCAGCGCGAAATTCGAGATTTCTGATCGCGCTCATCCTCATCGCCGCGATACTCATCGCCTCGCAGTACACGCCCTACGCACCGTTTTCGAGCGACACGACGAGCATGTTGTGGGGCATGTTGACTGGCCTTGTCATAGGCGGGTGGATCTTTGGTTGGCTGAAGAGACCTTGGCCGTAGCGCCTGTATGAGAGCTCGGAGCTACGAAGCTGACTAAGCTTGCAGCTCCCTGCTTTAGTTTTGTGGATGCCAGATCGCGCCAAGATCAACGGCCCGCCTTGACGGGAGATCAACGGCCCGCCTTGATCAAATCAGGCGATGATCTTCGACGGCCGTTCGATGATATCGAACACAAACCCGAACGGATCCTCGAAGTACGGCACCGGTTGCTCCCCCGCAAATCTCACCTTGCAGCCCGCCGCTTCCAGAAATCGACGGGCGTCGGAGTAATCCTCGACGTCGAATGACGGGATGTAGGAGATCGGCTTGCTAACGTCGCGATTCACGTACAGCCGCAGCTCCCCTGTGTCGAACTCGAGCTGGTCGAGAGTGCGACGGACCAGCCGGAATCCAAGCAGCTTACCATAGAATGCTTCAGCGCGCGCGAGATCGGGTACGTGGATCGCGATCTCGCGATTAGAGCGGAGATGCGGGCGATTGCCGTCCTGACTCGGCATCGGTGCCTCACAGTCGTCTGTCGCCTCTAATAATGCCCGCGGTCACGTCCCGCGCAATCAAAAAGCTACTCCGTCCGAGAGAGCCGGAGTTAATCATCCCTCACCTTCTCCAGCAATTTCTTTGGCGCCGTCATTCGGTACCCATCCCGGAGCAGGCCGAGCAGCTCTTCCCAATCGACGTCTCGGTCCAGCCATACTCCAACCCAACCACTCGGCCCAACGTAAGGCGGCGAAAAAAACCGATCGGGCGCAGCCTCGATCATCAATTTCTGATTGATAGGTTTCGCCTTGCACCAAATCGCTGGCCGGCCGCCGCCGTGGTGAGTGCTGGCTGTGGCGTACATGGCGAAGATCTTGTTCGTCACGCGAAACGTCGGCTCACCCCACGCTTCGACTTCGTGTGCCTCGGGGAGCGAGAGTGCGAGCTTGCGCACTCGGGGAAGCGGACTGCGGGCCATGGGTAAATGGTGTCAATCAGACACCGGAAAAGCCAGAAACGCGCAGATCGCTTGGCTCCGCATTGCCGGCACTGTAATTTCCCGTCGCCCTCCTAATCCCGTCGTACTGGTTTAAAAGAGGTAGCTCTCATGCTCAGATCACTCAACCGTTCCGTGGCGGTTCGAGCAATAACACTTGCCCTCGCGTCGGCGTTCTTTAGCGCTTGCACGCTGACCACGGAGACCAACGACCCCGCTCAAATGGTCAAGACCAACGGGGACCAACAGACTGCGCCCGTGAATACCGCGCTTCCGCTCCCCTTCGAAGTGGTCGTCGTCAATCAGTTCGGAGACCGGCTCAAGAACATCACCGTCAATTGGACGATTACCGCCGGAGGCGGATCGCTCAGCGGTACTCCGACGCTGACCGACGAGACCGGCAAGACTTCGGTTACCTACACCACGGGTCCGACGAGCGGCACCGCGACCATCAACGCCCAGGTTCACGGGCTGTTTCCCGTCATCTTCTCCGTCACAATCAGCTAACTCAAGTCCGCTCTTACTGCGTGCGCAGGCGGCTACCTGGCGGCTGCCTCTGCCTGGTCGATGTGCCGGTGTTCGTGCCGCGCGACGATCACCATCCCCGAGTACGCGTTGTACTTAAAGCGACCGCCAAACGGTGACACGACCTTCACTCGATCGAGGGGCAGGCCATCGGCAACTCTGGTTAACGTGACGATATCGGCCTGTAGTCTCACAAACTCGGAGAGAAGTTCGCTTCGGGATTGACCGCCCTTTGGAACGAACGGCCGCGTCGTCTTCACTTTTATAAACCGAAATTTCCCGACGTGCCGCATTGGGCCGACCATCATCGTCATGAACCAGCCCAGCGCATCCTTCTTGTAATGTGCGGTCGGGCCGAGACCAAGCTGACGCGCTTCGACGATGGCGTCGCGGAAAAGTGGTAGATACGCGCGAGACGTCATGTTCAGGTGCTCGATACAATCCGCTGCCGACCATCGCCCGTGGCCGGGATGTCTGTTCCACGCTTCTTCCGAGACGTTGTCGCTCAGACAGCGCAGTCGTGCCTGCGCGCCTTCAAGTGAATCAATGATCGCGGCGAGCTGTTTCTGCACTACGACCCCACCAGTGCGTCAGCGAAAGCGGGGAGTCGCAGGCGCCAGAACCAGCGTGTCGCCCGTGACCTGTACGTGTGTGTTCGCCACGTCGTCAGAGTTGGTACCGACGAAAACGGTGAATATTCCTGGCTCGATGACCTTCCGCATCCGGCGGTCGTAGAGGGAAAATGCGTCGGCGCCGATGCGGAACCTTACCGTGCGCGTCTCCGCCGGCTGCAGTGTCACTCTGCGAAATGCCTTGAGTGATTTGACCGGCTCGGCGACGCTGGCCACGCTGTCGCGAAGATATAGCTGCACCACCTCATCCCCGGCGCGATCGCCAGTGTTCTTCACGTCCACAGAGACCGTCAACGAGTCGCCAGCAACGATCTTCGGCGCAGAAAGACGCAGATTCGAATACGCAAACGTCGTATAGCTCAATCCATATCCGAACGGAAAAAGCGGAGTCCAGGGCAGGTCCAGATACTTCGACGTGTATCCGTTTGCAGAATTGGCCGGCCGGCCGGTGTTGCGATGATTGTAGTAGAGTTGGATCTGGCCAGTGGCACGCGGGAAGGTGACCGGCAGCTTGCCGCCGGGATTGTAGTCGCCGAACAGCACGTCAGCGACTGCCCTTCCGTGCTGATTTCCCAGGAACCAGCTCTCCACTATTGCTGGCGCGTCGCGGGCCAACTCCGGAATAGCGAGCGATCTGCCGTTCATCAACACCACGACAACCGGTTTATTCCCACTCGCCGCCGCGCGAATCACGGCTAATGCCAGATCTCTCTGCGAGCCGGGCAGCTCCACCGATGCGCGGCTCGATGCTTCCCCGCTCATGTTATGACGCTCGCCAAGGACAAGCACCACAGCCTCGGCATCGGCGACAGCACTTCGCGCCATCGCGAAGCCGGTCGTGTCCACGGTATCCACCGGCGCGCCGCGTATATTCACCACTCGGGCAGAAGCGCCGAGTGCCTTGCGGATTCCCGCCAATACGGTGATCGCTTCTTCCGGCCGACCGTCCGCCGCCCAATTGCCGAGTGCTGCCGCTCCATCGTCTGCGAGTGGACCGATGACGGCAATGCTGCGAAGATCCTTGCGCAGCGGCAGCGTCCGATTGGCGTTCTTAAGCAGGACGATTCCCTCGCGTGCAGCTTGAAGTGCTGCGTCCAGGTGAGGCTGTGCGAGCGTGTAGAGTCGCTCTCGCGCGGCATCGTTGAAGCGATAGGGATCCGCGAACAAACCCAGCGCGTACTTCAGGCGCAGGACTCTTTTCACTGCTGAATCGACCAGGGCAAGCGGCACACGTCCAGTTCGGACCGCAGCAGCGAGACTATCAGCGTAAACGGCATCGGACATGTCGATATCGATCCCGGCGCGGATCCCCAGAATTCCCGCGTCGCCCTTGTTGGCCGCCACGCCGTGCGGTATCAGCTCCCCAATCCCGCCCCAATCGCTGATGACGAGACCCTTGAAGCCCCAGCGATCGCGCAGCACGTCACCAATCAGCCACTCGCTGGAGTGCGCCGGGATCCCTCCGATGTCGTTGAACGACGCCATTACCGTCGCCACTCCGGCATTGACTGCTGCCTGGTACGGCGGCAGATACGTCTCCCACAACGTCCGCTCCGACAACTCCACCGAGTTGTAATCGCGCCCGCCTTCAGCGCCGCCGTACGCCGCGTAGTGCTTGACTGTGGAGAGAAGCGCGTCAGGAGCGCCGAGGCCCGTTCCCTTGTCGCCCCCCTGAAAGCCGCGCACTTGGGCGGCGGCCATCACGGTTCCCAAATACGGATCTTCGCCGGCTCCCTCGGAGATTCGCCCCCAGCGCGGATCGCGCGCGATGTCCACCATCGGCGCGAAAGTCCAGGTGATTCCATGAGCGGTTGCCTCGGTCGCCGCCTGTCGCGCTGAGAACTCCACTCGCGCCGGGTCGAAGCTGGCCGCCTCGCCAAGTGGGATCGGGTAGATGGTGCGGAACCCGTGAATGACGTCGAGGCCGAAGAGCAGCGGAATCCTTAGTCTCGATTCGCGCGTGGCGATCCGCTGCAGCTCCCGCGTGTAGTCGGCACCGAAAATTCCGAGGAAGGAGCCGACGCGACCTGTGCGAATCATCGCTTCGCCCCCAACGGGGGCGCGAGGTCCCGTCTGCGTACCCCTGCCGGGCAACTGATTCAGCTGTCCGATTTTCTCCTCGAGAGTCATCAGTCGGAGGATCGAATCGGCGAGCTGAGATGCGCGCGCCGAGGTAAGCGGCGATTCGCGTGGGCTCTGGGCGTTGAGCGTCGACACACCGATAGCGGCGACGCATACGATCCGCGTCAGTTGAGATGGCATCAATTGGCCTGGTTGGTTGGCGAAAGGTTTACTGACGGGCGTCCCGGTTCCTTCGTGAAAATCTTCGTCAGGCGCACGCCAGTATGCTCATAACTGCGGGTCTTATAAAACTCATGTGCCTCTTTGCGACGCAACGCCGACGTGAGGGCGATCCGCTGCGCGCCATGCTCGATCGCCCAGTCCTCGGCGCGTTTGACTAGCGCTGAGCCGATACCTTTGCCGCGCGAGCTTTCGTCGACGACCAGCGCTGTCAGCCACGCATTGGGCTCACTCGTGTGGAGCGCCGGAAAGATATGGACTGTCACGCATCCTATCACTTTGCCGCGGTCCTCCGCGACGAAAGCCGTCGTCCCCGGTCTCGAGTTCAGCCTGATAAGGCGATCCGGAATCTCCGCTGCGTCCGAGGGATAGCCGAGCTGCCCGAGCAATCGGCTCAGGGCCTCTGCATCGTCGGCGTGGGCGGGTCTGATTCCGACAGCAGCCATCAGCGCAAGTTGTCAGTGGGCAGCTCGTACCAGACTTCGACCTCGTACCCGTCGGGATCGCTGAAGAACACGTAAGGCTCGCCTGGGACGAATTCCCCGCGATTTTTGATCTTGCCGCCTGCCTTTTCAATCGCAGCGGCAGCCTTGTCGATATCGCGCGGATCGGTGAGTCGGAATCCAAAATGCTTTATGCCGCCCGACTTTCCGACTTCAGCATCGCCTTCCTCGAGGACAAGGACGTCTCGCGCGCCGGGCGTCTGTGCCTGCAGGAAATGGCGCTCGCGATAAACGGCGAGCATGCCGAAGACATCGTGATAGAACTGGAACGACCGGTTGAGATCGGTAACCGTCAATGCGAGGTGAGTCAGGCCGAGCGTTTTGACCATCCGAGCCCTCCTCCACTTAAGGTGCGGAAATCTCCCCCTCGTTCGTCCCTTCGCGGCTAATTGGTGCTGGTCGTGGCAGCTGACGCGCCGAGTCTTCATTCCGGGTGGCGAGCTCGTCGAGCGCGGAAAATATCCCATCTGCTCCGGGATTCACGTCGATTGGAGACAGATAGCTCCAGCTCACCATGCCGTTACCATCGATCACGAAGAGTGCCCTCGTCGACGTTCCGTTTTCGCGGTCATAAGCGCCGTATAGACGCGATATCTCCCCTTTCGGCTCGAAGTCGCACAGCAATGGGAAATGAATATTTCTATCCTCGGCGAATGCCTTGTGGCACCATTCTCCGTCGACCGAGACACCGAGAACCTGCGCTCGATATGTCGCGAACTCCTCGAGCATTTCGTTGTAGAGCGCGATCTGATCGCCGCAGACCGGGCTCCAGTCGGCGGGATAGAAGACGAGCACCACCGGCTTGCCCTTGAAATCGGAGAGCGAGTACGACTTGCCGGGCGTCGACTTCAGAGTGAAGGGCGGGGCTGGTGTGCCGGCCGGTAAGACTGAATCCGCTTCGCGAGGGGTACTCTGATCTGGTGTCATATGGCTTTCCTCCGCCATGATTACGCGGCACGCATTTGCGACGGGCGATTCTAATATAGGCCGCGGCGCAAACAATGCATGCATTGTTGACCATCCGATCGCGAGCGCCGCATGCCATCTGCACAACTCCTGGTACCCGTCACTGAGCGCGACCACTCCCTCGGTCCCGTTAACGCACCTGTTACTCTCGTCGAGTATGCGGACTTCGAATGCCCTTTCTGCCGCCGCGCGCATCCGACGATTCAGGGTATGCGTCGCTACATGGGCGACAATCTCCGCTTCGTGTTCAGGCATTTTCCGCTGGCTGAGGCCCATCCACACGCTCGACACGCGGCCGAGGCGGCCGAAGCGGCGGGCGCGCAAGGGCAGTTCTGGGAGATGCACGACATACTGTTTCAGAATCAGGACGCTCTCGAAGACGAAGATCTGATCATGTACGCGGCCAGGATCGGGATCGATTTCCAGCGCGTCTCCCAGGAGCTGGCTGCCGGGACCTACACCCGGAAGGTGCGCGATGACTTCAGGGGCGGCGTGCGCAGCGGAGTGAATGGCACTCCTACCTTTTTCATCAACGGGATTCGTTTCGACGGCAACTGGTCCGACGCCAACGAGTTCATGCAGGCCCTATCGGACGCTGCATCGCACGTACCCGCTGCAGCTCCCTGAGCGCTCAGGTTGGCGTCGCGGGTGGCTTCCAGAGCGCGGCGTCGAGAATCGACCAGAGGTGGATCGCCCAGCCAAGCAGGAAGATCCACAGCACGACGGCCAGCACGAATTGGAGTATGGCCATCCCCAATCTGCCCTGAACCAGCTGTCCCAGTCCGGGAATGAAGAAGCTGCAAACAGCGGCGATGACGTTTCCTGCGGATCCCTGACCGGCCATTGACAGATCCTCTTCAGAGAAGGTGCACTACGATAGCACCGGGATAGATTCTACCGGAAGCAGGCCGCGAAATCATACTGAGACCAGCCATGACCTCCGAAAGAATCGCAGCGTTCAGCGACGGCGTGTTTGCGATCATCATTACGATCATGGTTCTGGAGCTGAAGGTCCCGCACGGCGCGGACGTCGCCGAGCTCTCCGGATTGCTGCCGATTTTTCTGACTTACGTCCTCAGCTTCATCGTGCTGGGGATTTACTGGAACAATCACCATCACATGTTCTTCCTCACCGATCGCATCACTGGCGGCGTGCTGTGGGCCAACCTTCATCTGCTGTTCTGGCTGTCGCTGATGCCGTTCGTGACGGGCTGGATGGGCGAGAATCACTTCGCCCCGGTGCCGACAGCGCTCTACGGGCTGGTGCTGCTGTTTGCCGGCGTCGCTTATTACATCCTCGAGCTGACGATCATCAGAAGCCAGGGAGCGGATTCCAAGCTCGAGGCGGCGGTGGGGAACGATCGCAAGGGAATGACTTCGGTGGCACTTTACGCGATCGCCGTTCCAATGGCGTTCGTCAATCAGTGGATTTCGGACGCGATTTACGTCCTGGTGGCACTGATGTGGCTGATCCCTGATCGTCGCATCGAATCGTTCCTGAACGAGATCGAAGGAAGGGAGGGGGAGGGGGAGGGGGAGGGGGAGGTCAGATCATGAGTCCTGAAAGTGGCGTCGATACGAGCTGGAATCGCGAAACGCGGGACCTCTATGCGCGGCTCATAGAGGCGTGGGACAAACGAAATGCGCGTGACTATGCGCTGCAGTTCACGTCGGATGCGAGTCTGGTAGGGTTCGACGGTACGCAGGTGAACGGCCAGCTCGACATTGGCGCTCACCTCACCGAGGTGTTCACCCACCACCAGACGCCGCGATACGTGTCGATCGTTCGTGAAGTGCGGCTGCTTGCCAACGACCTAACCCTGTTGCGCGCGAATACCGGACTGATCCCGGCGGGGAAGGACGACATCGATCCGGCTCTCAACTCCGTCCAGTCGATGATCGCAGTGCAGAAAGGTGGGACGTGGAAAATCGCTCTGTTTCAGAACACGCCTTCGGCACTTCAGACGCGGCCCGATCTCAGCAAGCAGCTCACCGAAGAGTTGCGCGGGAAACTCCGCGAGAAGCCGCCACATGAATAGAAGAAGCTTACAATCGTATTGACAAACGCTTTCCCGGCCGCGCACAATCTCTCGTGACACCACCCGTCCCTGCACCACCTAGGGAGGAAACATGCGTCGGGTCCTTCTGGCTCTCGCCAGCTTCACACTCACGGCGTCCCCGCTCGGCGCCCAGGCTAAACTATCCGCCGACGACATAATCGCCCGGTACATCAAGACAGCCGGCGGCATCGACAAGATCGAGGCGATCCGCACCCTGCGACGAGTCGGCAAGTTCACAACTGACGATGGATTCGAAGCCGCGGTGGTGCAGGAAAACACTCGCCCGAACAGGGTGCGGGAGGAGTTTTCCGTGCAGGGAATGACGGGCATCAACGCCTACGACGGCGCCAACGGCTGGAAAATCGATCCATTTCAGGGGAAGAAGGACGCAGAGTCACTCAGCGACGAAGAGCTGCGTGGGATAGTGGAGGACTCGGACTTCGACGAGCCGCTCATCGACTACAAACAGAAAGGCAACAAAGTGGAATTCGTAGGCCTGGATCAGATAGAGGGAACCGAAGTCTACAAGCTGAGAGTCACTCTAAAAAGCGGCGACACCCGGACGTACTACATGGACACTGACTCTTACGTGCCGATCAAGTACGAGACGAAGCGAATCATTCGTGGCACTCCACAGGAATCGGAAACGACGCTCGGAGATTACAAGCAGGTGGGCGGCTGGTTCCTGCCCTTTTCGCTGGAAACGCGACAAAAGGGAAGCTCGGGATCGCAGAAAATCACCTTCGACAAGATCGAGTTCAACGTGCCGATCGATACCACGCGCTACTATCGCCCGAAGCCGCCGGCCGGGGGAGGGGGAGGGGGAGGGTCACTTCGATGATTCGCATCCGTGCATTGCATTTGTCGGCCCTAATGCTGGTGGCGGCCAGGTCGCACGCTGTCAGCCAAGCCCCATCGAGCAGCAGCGGTGCAAAGGTCGACTCCGAAACGATATCCGGACTGGGCGCGCGAAACATTGGCTCCGCAGCCATGAGTGGCCGCGTCTCCGCATTGACCGCGGTGCACGAGGGGAATCGACTCACCGTCTACATTGGCGCGGCCAGTGGCGGCGTCTGGAAATCGGAAAACGCAGGCACGACTTACAAACCCATCTTCGACAAGCAGCCGGTGCAGTCAATCGGCGCGATCGCCATCGATCCCAGCAATCCGAAAGCGCTTTGGGTCGGGACCGGCGAGTCCTGGATGAGGAATAGTGTCTCCGTCGGCGATGGCATCTACAAATCAACCGACGGCGGAGAGAACTGGACCAACATGGGTCTCAGGGAGTCCGAGCACATCGCCAAGATTCTGATCGATCCGTCGGCTCCGAACACAGTCTATGCCTGCGTGCCCGGCAAACTGTGGAGCGACAGCGAAGACCGCGGCGTCTACAAAACTACGGATGGCGGACAGACGTGGACGAAAGTCCTGAAAGGCGCGAACGCGTCCACCGGGTGCTCGATGATGTCGATGGACCCGAAGAATCCGAAGACGATCTACGCCGGGATGTGGGATTTCCGGCGCAAAGGATGGACATTCCGCTCCGGGGGTGACGGCGAGACGGCGCCGAGCGCCAGCGGCGTATTCAAGAGCACGGACGGCGGTGCAACATGGAGTGATCTCAACGAATCGACTGCGAAGGGTCTTCCGGCGAAGCCGTGGGGACGTGTCGCGGTAACCGTAGCCCCATCGAACCCGGACGTTGTCTACGCGTTCATCGAAGCCGTGCCGCCGAAGAACGCACTTTACCGCTCCAGTGATGGCGGCCGGACGTGGGAACAGCGCGATCGGAGTCAGGCCATGATCTGGCGCCCTTTCTACTTCGCGAATCTCATCGTCGATCCGAAAAACGAGAATCGCATCTTCAAGCCCGACGGTCCACTCGTCGTCAGTAACGATGGCGGCCAGAGCTTCAGCGGTATCACCAACGGCGCCCACGGCGACTTTCACGATCTCTGGATCGACCCGACCAGTACCGATCGCATCATCACCGGAGATGACGGCGGTGTCTGGTATTCGTTCGACGGGGGCAACAAATGGTGGAAGGGTGACAACCTGCCGATCTCGCAATTCTACCACGTGAGTGTCGACAACGATCGTCCCTACCACGTCTATGGCGGCTTGCAGGACAACAGCTCGTGGATCGGAGATTCGGAGTATCCGGGCGGGATCACCAGCAGCCGTTGGGAGAACATGTACGGCGGCGACGGATTCTGGATGTTCGTCGACCCCACCGATCCAAACTACGTCTACGTGGAGTACCAGGGCGGCGAGATCGCTCGCGTGCACCGGAAGACCCATGAGACGCGGCCGATCAAGCCGCTACCACGCTACCAGGAGAAGAAGCTCCGTTTCAACTGGAACACTCCCATCCACATCAGTCCGACGCGGAACGGCACGGTGTACATCGGCTCCCAGTATCTCTTTCGCACCCGCGACTTCGGCCAGACGTGGGATCGCATCTCGCCCGACCTCTCGACCAACGACCCGACCAAACAACTGCAGGAGCAGTCGGGCGGCGTCACGGTGGACAATTCAGCGGCGGAAATGCACACCACGATCTATGCGATATCCGAATCGCCGAAAGACCCGAATGTCGTTTGGGCGGGCACCGACGATGGCAATCTTCAGCTGACGCGTGACGCCGGAAAATCATGGACGAATGTCGTCGGCAACATTTCCGGTCTGCCCAAGTCAGCCTGGGTATCGTATGTGGACGCCGGTCATTTCGACCCAGGAAGTGTCTTCGCGACTTTCGACTTCCACACGTTTGGAGATATGCGTCCGTACGCGTACAAGTCGACCGATTACGGAAAGTCGTGGAAACCGCTTGTTGCCGCGGGCAGCCCCGTCCGCGGGTATGCGCACGTCATCAAGCAAGACCTGGTCAATCCTGACCTCCTTTTCCTCGGCACCGAGTTCGGACTCTGGATTTCCTCCGATGGCGGCGCGCAGTGGTCGCGTTACAAGGGAGGAGATTTTCCTTCGGTCGCCGTCCGCGACATTGCGATCCAACCGCGCGACAACGATCTCGTGATCGCCACGCACGGCCGCGGAATCTGGATCATCGACGACATTACCCCGTTGCGGGCGTTGACTCCGTCGACGCTGGCGCAGGACGTCGTCTTCATGCGGGCGCGGCCGACGATCCAAAAACTTCCGGCGCAGGGAGGCTGGGCGAATGGCGATGCGGCCTATGTGGGGAATAACTCGTCCGACGCCGCCGTGATCACCTACTATCTGAAGAAGCGCCACATTTTCGGCGACATGAAGATCGACGTTCTCGACGCCGGCGGTAAAGTTGTGGGTACCGTCCCGAGCACCAAGCGGCGCGGCCTCAGCCGCGTAAGCTGGGCCATGCGGTTGCCCCCGCCCAAGGTTCCGCCGGCGGCGAGCGCCGCGTTCAGCGCCGCTTATGGTCCGCGCCTGCTGCCCGGTACGTACACCGTAAGAATGACCAAGGACAACAAGGTCTACACGATGCCGATCGAGGTGGTCCCGGATCCACGAGAGAGGCATACGATGGCCGATCGCCAGGCGCAGTTCGCGCTTGCCAGCCGAATCGCCTCGATGTTGAGCGACATGTCTTTCACGGTCGTGCGAATGAACGGGGTAAGATCGGAGCTCGAGGACAGGGCGCAGAAACTCCCGGCCGGTGACGCGCTCGCCAAACGCCTGCGCGATGCCTCGGCGGCCGCCGACGTGATGCGCAAGAAAATCGTCGCCACTAAGGAAGGGGGCATGATCACCGGCGAGGAGCGGCTGCGTGAGAATCTCACCGATCTCTACGGCAGCGTGATCTTCTACGACGGTCGTCCGTCGCAGATGGAGGTGGACCGAACCGATGCGATCGGGAGGGAATTGTCAGACATCGCGACGTCGTTCGACACCTGGTCTGGCAGGGACCTCGCCGCCCTCAATACGGAGCTGGCCGCGAAGAACATGAAACCCATCGTGGTGATAACCCGGTCGCAGTGGGAGGGAGTCCGGACAGGCGGGCAATAGAGTAGCTGTGTAATTTCCCCGGTCACAGACTGACCGGGGAAATTGCGTGGACGACGAATCGAAGCTCGACTCTCTTGTCTCGCGACGGGAATTTGTCGTGCGCGCGGGGCAGGCCGGTCTCGCCTTCTCGATAATTCCCTCCCACCTTCGCGAGCTGCTGCGGCCTTTCCAGCCGGACGCGGGCGAACCGCCAGGCGTCGGCGAGCTCAATGCGCCGGTGTCGTCGGACCTTTTTTCCGGTCTACGCTGGCGAATGATCGGACCATTCCGCGGCGGACGAGTGGCGGCGGCAACCGGAGTACCGGGTCGCCCCAACGATTTCTACTTTGGCGCGGTCAACGGCGGTGTCTGGAAAACGATCGACGGCGGCAGGCTGTGGTCGCCGATCTTCGACGGCCAGTCGACAGCATCGATTGGTGCCATTGCCGTGGCCCCCTCGGATCCAAACATCGTGTTCGTCGGAAGCGGTGAATCCACCCTCCGGGATTCCGTCGGCTACGGCAACGGCGTCTACAAGTCAATCGATGCCGGCAAGACGTGGACGCATCTCGGGCTCGACGAGACGCACCACATCGGCAAGATCGCCATCGACCCGAAGAATCCGAGCAACGTCTTCGTCGCGGCGATCGGAAAGCTCTATGCTGCCAACGCCGAGCGCGGTGTTTACCGCTCGCGCGATGGCGGCCGCAGCTGGCAGAAAGTGCTCGGTGACGAGAACGTCGGCGCAGTAGAAGTCGTCATCGATCCGTCGAATGCGCAGGTCGTCTACGCTGGTTTGTGGAACACACGGCGTCCACCGTGGTTCACCTACGCTCCGACCAACGGGCCGGGCGGGGGAATCTTCAAATCGACTGATGGCGGAAGCACCTGGAACAAGCTCACTAACGGATTGCCCAAGGAGGGAATCGGCAGAACGGGCATCGCCATCTCCCCGACGAATCCGAATCGGGTCTACGCGATCGTCGATTGCCTCCTGCCCGAAGCGCCGCCGCAACCCGAGCCCCCGCTCGGCACTCCGGTACCAACTCCCGCGCCTGCGGGCGCGAGACCATCGTCACCTCCGCCGGGACAGGGTGGATTCTTCCGCTCGGATGACGCTGGGGCGACGTGGACGCGTCTCTCCAACGATCCCGCGCTGTGGGGACGGGGCTGGTATTTCGAGAAGATCGCCGTCGATCCAACCGATCCGGACACAGTCTACGTGCCGAATGTCGCAGTGAATAGAACGATGGACGGCGGCAAGACCTGGGTCGTGCTGCGCGGATCGCCGGGCGGTGACGACTACCATCAGGCGTGGATCTCCGCCAACGATCCCAACACGATGATCGTCGCCAGCGATCAAGGCGCGGTGATTACTCGCAATGCCCGGGCGAAAGATCCTCGTGAAGTCACCTGGACATCCTGGCTGAACCAGCCGACGGCGCAGATTTATCACCTCTCCGTCGATGGTCGCTTTCCGTATTGGGTGACGGGCGCGCAGCAGGATTCCGGTGCCATCGCGGTGCGTTCACGCGGCAAGTTCTCCCAGATCTCGATGCACGATTGGGAGCCGATCGCTCCCGGCGGCGAGAGCGGCTACACAGCGGGAGATCCATTGAATCCCGGCGTCGTTTATGGCGGCGACGGACAGCGATGGAATCTGGAGACGAACACACCAGTGGAGGGGACCACCCGCCCGACATCTCCCGAGCCAGCTCGTGGTGACTGGACGCAGCCGCTGGTTTTCTCCAAGGCAGACAGGAAATCGCTCTACTACGCGAACCAGTTCGTCTTCCGCACGACTGACGGCGCGAAAACGTGGACTCGCATCAGTCCCGACCTGACGCGCACGGAAATCGTGGTGCCGCCGACCCTCGACCAGACCGCTGCCGCCGCCGTCGATCGCAACGGAAAGCGCGGCGTCGTCTATACAATCGCTCCGTCGCCGCTAAGAGTCGGTTTGGTCTGGGTCGGGACTGACGATGGACTGATCCATCTTACATCCAGCGATGGACAGAACTGGCAGAACGTGACGCCCAGCACGATCGCGCCGTGGAGCAGAGTGACCATGATCGAGGCATCGCATTTCGATCAAGGCACCGCCTACGCGAGCGTCGATCGGCACCAGCTCCAGGATTTTGATCCGTACATCTATCGCACTCGCGATAATGGGAAGAGCTGGCAAAGGATCACCAGGGGACTTCCCGCCGGCGTCTACGTTCACGTCGTGAAAGAAGATCCATCGCGACGCGGCTTGCTGGTGGCGGGGACGGAGCGTGGTATTCACGTCTCGTTCGACGATGGCGACAACTGGCAGCCGCTTCAGCTCAACATGCCGGTGACGTCGATGCGCGACTTCGAGTTCTACGGCAACGATCTGATCGTCGCCACGCACGGCCGTGGCTTCTGGATTATCGACGACATCAGTCCGCTGCGGCAGCTAAGTGATGCGGTGACGCGGGATGATGCCTACCTCTTCAAGCCCGCCGATGCCGTCAACTTCATAGAGGGTACCGACAACGGCACGCCGCTGCAGAAGGACGAGCCGGAGGCGGAGAATCCGCCAAACGGCGCCGCGATCGATTATTACCTGAAAAGAAACGCGACCGGTCCGGTGACGATCGAGATACTCGATTCAGGCGGGGCCGTGATTCGCACATTCTCGAGCGATCCGAACGCGCAGCAGCCGCCGGCGGGACGAGGAGGCGGCGCAGCTGCGCCAGCGACGGGACTGCCGAGGGTATCACCACTGTGGCAATCCACACCGATGCCCTTGCCGCCCACGGCCGGAATGCACCGCGTCGTCTGGAATCCTTTGCGCGAGCGTCCCCGCGGATCTCCGCCCCCTGATGAGGGCGGTCCGCCCGACACTCGCTACATCGGCAACTTCACCACTCGGCTCACCGTGAACGGAAAGGCGTTCACCCAACCCTTCACGGTGAAGCCCGATCCGCGCACACAGCGGGCGCAGTAATCCAGGCGGCGCCCGCCTAGGCCGTCATTGGTGTCTCAGGCGGGGTAACCTCTGCGGTATAGCCGCGACCAGTCTGCACTCCAGCCGCCGTCTCTTTTCCACCAAGCTCAGTGATGAACTCGGTGTGGCTCATCGGCCGCGAGAACATCGGGTAATTCTTCTCGACCGCGACACGCTGCTCTTCTTCGCTAAGGGTCGCCGTGCAGTCCTTCAGCGTGATGACGTTATAGCCCTTCTCGTAACCGGTGCGCATCGTCGACTCGACGCAGCAGTTGGTGAGAAATCCACCAAGGGCAATGTTGGTGATCCCGCGGCTACGCAACACGAAATCCAGGTTCGTGCTGGCGAAGCCATCCAATCCGCGCTTCCCTTCGACGACGATGTCCTGCGGCTGGGGCTTCAACTCTTCGACGATCTCCGATCCCCAGCTTCCCTTCCTGAATGACTTCGAGTCGACTACGCCCTTGAGAATTCCGTAGGGCTCAGGGTTCAGCTCGTGATAGTCATCGGTGAAAGTGATTGGCGCGTGCACGATCGTTGCCCCGAGCTCGCGCGCCTTCTTTACCGTTTCGAGCGTGTTCGCGAGCATGTTGGTGGAATTCATCACCGGCTTCACAGCGTCGTGGAGAGTGCCGCCTTCTGAGGTGAAATCGTTCTGATACTCGATGAGAACGACAGCAGTGCGCTTGGGATCCATTCTCGCTCCTGGTTGTGCCTGCCAATGATATACTTCCAATCGCCGGAAGGCGTCAGACGGCGACCTGTACCAGAAGAAGGGCATGTCGCTTGCGCGATGGCTTCACGGTGGGGGTCGTTTGTGCGAGGAGGTGTGATGTCTGAAATCCTGGTCAAGTTCGACGAGCCAGTCATGAATCCGCGCGGAGAGATGTTCTTCGCCGAAGCTGTCGGACGGCAGAGACAAGAAGATGGTCTGTGGGAGGGTTGGGTCGAATTTGAAGCGCTCGATCTAGCAGGCGGGTCGATATCGTCTCTGCGCGAGACTACCCAACCGAACCGAAGAGCTTTGGAATACTGGGCGCAGGGATTGTCGATGGTTTATCTGCAGGGCGCTCTCGCTCGAGCTGAGGGCATACTGTTGGGACGGATGGAGAACAGGGACGAGCGAGCTGGCGGCTAATACCGCCCCCATCACCGATTGCTGGCGGGCAGGCCGTACATATCGACGTAAGCGTCGGGGGTGTCAGGGTATTGACATTATGTCAATCCATTGACATCATATCTCCAACGCTTCGGAGACGCACGATGAAAAACCGCGGACTCGACCAGCTCGGACGCCGAGAACGTCAGATCATGGAGATTGTTTACCGGCGGGGAAGCGCCAGCGCCGCCGAGGTCCTCGCCGATCTGCCCGATCCCCCTACGTATACGGCAGTCCGCGGCATGCTGCGGCTGCTGGAAAGCAAAGGTCATCTCCGGCACGAGCAGGACGGCCCGCGCTACGTCTACCACCCCACCGCTGATCCGGATCGCGTCAGCAAATCCGCAGTCCGTCACCTAGTTCGAACTTTCTTTGACAACTCCGCCAGCTCCGCCGTCGCCGCGATGGTCGGCATGTACGAAGATCGCTGGAGCGACGAAGATCTCGATCATCTCGAGCGGCTGATCGACAAGGCCCGCAGCAAAGCAGGGGGAGGGGGAGGGGGAGGGGGAGGAGGAGCATCATGATTCCGTTCGTCGTCGCACTACTCGCAAAGCTGACGCTGATTCTCGCCGCCGGCTTGATTGTCACCGCCGCTCTTCGCAGCGCGTCGCCTTCGATACGGCATCTCGTGCTTCTGGCGACGATTGTCTGCGGTCTCACTCTTCCAGCGGCGATGCTGATCTCGCCGTCATGGAACGTCGCAGTCCTTCCGCAATTTCCCGTAAACCTCTTTAGCTCGAAACCCGAAAAACACGCCGCGGCGCCCTCACAAACCAGCGGCTCGATTCCGGCAACCGATGCGCGCTCGCCTCAAGGGGCTTCCGTCGCGCCAACCGTGTCGAGCGATCCGGCGTTGTCTGGCAGTCCCGCCGATTTCGCACTCGTTATAGAGACCGCGGGCCGCGGTGCTGTCGCGCTGCCACTGTTCTGGGTGACCGGGTTCATCCTGGTCGTTGCCTGGCTGGCAATTGGGAGAATTCGTCTCCATCACATCGCTCGTCGGGCGTGGCCGCTCGACGCCGATTGGAAAACCATTCTCGACGAAGCACGCGCAGAAGCTGGCGTGACTCGCGACGTGAGCCTTCTCTCGAGCACCGTTGTCAGCACTCCGCTTACCTGGGGATCGGTATCTGCTGTCATACTTTTGCCGGAAGACGCGCCGGACTGGTCCGAAGAGCATCGCAGAGTCGTGCTCCGCCATGAGCTCGCACACATCGCCCGGCGAGATTCATTAGCCCAGCTTCTCGCAGGCTTCGTGTGCGCGCTCTACTGGTTCCATCCGTTGGTCTGGATGTCCGAGCGTCGTTTGCGCGCCGAGTGTGAGCGCGCTTGCGACGACAGGGTCGTCTCACTCGGCACGCCGCCGGCGGAGTACGCGTCACATCTTCTCGAGGTCGCGCGCTCCGCCCGCGCGTTCGGAGCGCCCGGATTTCTTTCCGTGGCCATGGCGCGGCCCTCTCAGCTCGAAGGGCGGCTGCTCGCCGTGCTGAATGACTCGCGGCGCCGGGTTGCGGCGTCTCGAGGGGCACGAGTAGTTGCTATTGTGATGGCGGCGCTGGTGATGCTGCCGTTGGCCGCATTCCGGCCCGTTGCCAGAGATGTGCGCGGCGAGACCCCGCGCCTGGCGAGAGTCATCCGGCCGACGCTGGTCGAGTACGGACCAGAGCTGGTCGTGCCGACCGATCTAACGCCGAAATCCACTGAGAAAGTGGTCAACACTTATCGGAGCGACACGGACACCACCTTCGAGCTCTCCGCGCCTGTTCGCAACGGGGGAACGCTCAACCTCGAACTAAGAACGGGCGGCGACATCACGATCAGTGGTTGGGATCGGCCGCAAGTTCTCGTGCGCGCGGCTCTCGGCGGCCGTGATTGGCGCGTGACACGCGTCACACTCCAGCCATCAGATGGAAATGCAACGCTCGAGAGCAGCTTCATTCGGTCCACCAACAATCAGAGCACGAATCACAAGTTCGACATTCAGGTGCCGCGGAACTTCAACGTCCGCATCAACTCGGCGGGCGGCGGCATCTCTATCACCAGTGTTGACGGCACCTTCACCGGGCACACCGGCGGTGGAGAGGTCAGCATCAAGAAGGTCAACGGTGAAGTCAACATCCGCACCGGAGGGGGCGAGGTCTACGTCGGCGAGTCGCGATTGAACGGCAGCGTCAGCACCGGTGGGGGAATCATCAGAATTGTAGGCGTGGATGGCAACTTCAACGGATATTCGGGCAGCGGCCCTGTCATCACTACCGACTCTCGTAATTCGACGCACCAGGGATTGGGGATTGGTGCCGGTAAGAGCGCCAGTGCCAGTATCGCCGGGCCGGAAGGCAGCGCGAGCGTTAGTGCTCGTTCCAGCGCAACCACTGTCACGAGCAACGATGGCGGGGGGAAAACCGTCACCACGTACATCGACAATGGCGCTGGGAAGGGATACGGATACGGCGCTGGCGCGATAAGAATGACTTCGGCGGGCGGCGCGCTTTCATTGCCGTCGGCCCCTGATGGCGCGCGCGTCACCACCGGCGGCGGGCGCATCTCCATCGGTCCGTCGGGCGGAGAAGTTTACGCTCAGACTGGCGGCGGTCCAATCGACATTGGTCCGGCGACCGGCTCCGTCGCCGCGCACACCGGAGCGGGCGACGTGAACATTGAGCTCAAAGGTTCCGGCTTACACAGTGTCGACGTCACCTCCGGAACAGGCCAGGTTGTCATCGCCGCGCCGGCCGATCTCAACGCGACCCTCGAGCTGGAGACTGCGTACACCAACAACTTTCGCGGCAAGACCCGCATCGTGAGCGACTGGCCGGTGAACGTCACCGAGACTAATGACTGGGACGACAGTCAGGGGACGCCGCGGAAGTACCTCCGGGTGCGCCAGAATATCGGCCGAGGCGGTGGCGTGATCCGCGTTCGAACGGTGAATGGAAACATCGTCCTCAAACGGGGAAGCTAGTCGGCCTTGATCGTCGACCACCGACGTAGATCCCAACCCCGACCAAGTTCGCCGCGACGATCACGACGATGATTTTCGCGGCGAACGTCTGCCAGCTCGCCACATCGATGATCGGGAACACCGACAGCGTCGAGTAGAGAAGCGTCACCAGAAATCCCGAACCCGCTGCGAGGCGCAGCCACATTGGCGGCCGGCGTTCCAGATTCGCCGCGCCAAAAATTGGAATCGCGAATAGCGCCAAGTACGCGAATGCGTAGAGAATCCCAGCCGCGTTCTCCAGCAGCTGAAACGCTTCCTGCACTCCCACGCCTGCCTGACCCGCGAGTGAGAACGCGATCGTGATCGCGCTCACGAACAGGATCGAATTGACCGGCGTCCTGAATCTCGGATGCAGCTTTGTGAACCACCTCGGCAACAGATTGTCCCACCCTGCCACGAGAGGAAGGCGGGTGTTGCCATTGAACAACATCGTCACCACTCCCAGCTGTCGCATCAGCAACAACAGGATTAGCGCCGGGACTATCAGCTGTGCGATTCCCGATCGCTCGAATCCGAGACTCAACGTCTGCGGAATCGGACTCACCAGATCGATGCGATCACGCGGCACCAGCGCTATCACGCTGTCGGTCCCGAGTATGAACATCAGCGCGATGATCGGCGCCGCCAGAAAAACCGAGCGCGTGATCGCGCGACTGGCGCTGCGCGTCTCCCCGGCCATGATCGCTACGTACTCGAACCCGCTCAGCGCGCCAAGCGCCATCTTGCCGAAGATGTTGAGGCTGTACGGCGTGAATGCGGGCGCCGAAACGTCGAGCGGACGATATGAGACCGCCCGTCCGGGTGCGACCGCGACGAGTGGCACGATCAACAGCGCGGCGAACGTGAGCACGTGCGCCGCGCCACCTGCATCCTGCACCCAGCGGCCGACTCGGAGGCCGAGCACCGAGATCGCCGTAACGAGAACTAGTGCGAGAGTGCTGACGATCGGCGTGTACCACCACACGTGCGAGAGTGGCGCGTTGCTCCCGCCGAACAAGTACGCTGCATTCGTGGCGATCGTTACCCCGAACGTCGCGCCGATAAGCACTGCGTACGCCCACAGATTCCACGCGAGCATGAACCCAGCGAAGCGTCCCAGGCCAATCGTGGTCCACTGGTACAGACCGCCTTCGACTGGCATCAGCCGGGCGAGATAGATCACCACCGCCGCTTGCGGCAGATAGTAAAGCGCGATCGCCAGCAACCAGAAAACGGTGTTGGAGCTGCCGAGCTTAGCCGCCGTCCCGACCCAGCCAGATCCCACCACGTACATGATCTGCATCAGGACTAAGTCGAAGAGCCCGAGCTCCTTACGGAGCCCGGCGCTCTTCGCCTCGACCTCGGCGACGCGCTCTACTGCGAGGTGGCTGGACAAGCCCTTAAAACTTCCCTATTGACAAACTCCCGCCACTGTTGAAAATTCAGCACAGTTGATTTTTCAACATACCGCGGATACTTGCTCCAGTCCGCGACCCACAGGCAAACCAATGGCTGCTACGCTGATGCCGAACAAACCAGACGAAACACCGGCCGCACTCTCTCGCAGAGAGAGACAGGTTATGGACATCCTCCACCGCCGTGCCGGCGCGACAGTCGCCGAGATAATGGCCGACCTTCCCGATCCACCGACGTATTCAGCAGTCCGATCGGTGCTCCGCATTCTGGGCGAGAAGGAGCTGATCACGCACCGCGAGGACGGTCCTCGCTACATCTACTATCCGGCCAAGCCGACGGAGACGGCGCGCGAGGATGTTCTGGCGCACGTAGTCAGGACGTACTTCGGTGACTCACCAGAGCAGGCTGTCACCGCGCTTCTTCGGATGTCAGACGTCGATCTGACCGACGCCGAAGTCAAGCGCCTTCGCAACAGCATTCGACGCGCTCGTCAGAGCGGGAGATAAAGCCAATGATCTCTTTCTCCAGCTTTGCGATGAGTGGCTCGAGTGTCTCGATGCTGATGCTGCTCGTAAAGGCGACGCTGATTCTCCTCGTCGCGCTCGGTATTACTCTATCGATGCAAAGGGCGTCAGCCGGCGCGCGCCATCTCGTCTGGCTCGTGACGCTGGCGACGTTACTGCTCGTTCCCGCGCTCACGGCGTGGGGTCCCATCCCTTTGCGAATCCTTCCACCGACCGCGAGCGTCGCGCCGACCGCTGTCCCTTCCTTTACTGGTCGCGCTCAGAAGACTGAAGCGCCGAAGTTCGGCAAGGCGGCGGACGCTCCCAGCGTGGCTGACAAAGGTGCGGCTCCACCTGCCTCGCTTCAGCAGGAAATTGCGAGCTCGCCAGTTCTGAGTGGCATCTCGATCGTCGTGCTGCTGTGGGCCGTCGTCGTTCTCGCCATCGGCATATCGCTCGGCTACGCCGCCATGACGGTGAAGCGCATCGTCAATCGTGCGCGGCCCCTCAACAGCGAGGACTGGCTTACCCCGCTGTGGGAAGTCTCCGATCGACTCTCGCTCGACGAGCCGCCGCGACTCCTGCGTAGTGAAGAGGCCAAAATGCCGTTTGCCTGTGGAGTCTTCTCGCCGACTATCGTTCTTCCCGCCGAGTGCGACACCTGGTCGCTCGATCGGCGGCGCGCGGTGCTCCTTCACGAGCTGGCGCACGTTCGGCGTCACGATCTCATCGGTCACACCCTCGGCCGCTTTGCGTGCGCTGTGTACTGGTTCCATCCCCTCGTCTGGACCGCTGCCAAGCAGCTTCGTTCCGAGAGCGAGCGGGCGTGCGACGATCTGGCTCTGGCCTGTGGTGCACGCGCAACCGATTATGCGGAGCACTTGCTGGACATCGTGACCAGCGTCAAGCGCGATGCTACGCCTTCAGTGGCGTTGGCGATGGCACGTCGCAAGGAGTTCGAGGGGCGCATGCTCGCGATTCTCGATCCCGATCTCCGTCATTCGAGCCCGAGCCGGAGGCAGGCCACCGCTCTGATCGGATCGCTTGCCTTGATTTCCATAATTGTTGGCGCGGCTGCGCCATCTTCGCGTCCGGCGGCACCCGTAGTCACAGCGCCAGCGTCGAGGGATGCGGATCTGCAGCTCGCCAGCTCACAGAAAGCGCGGGATGAGAAGGGTTATCCCGATTCGCGTGAGATCATCGGCGGATCGATGATCAATCAGTCCACTCAGACCAGGACGGCTCAAACCCAGCAGACGGGCACCGCGCAGACGCAACAGACGGTCACCAGCTCTGTGCAGGACGCGATCAGTATTGGAATGAAAGCAGGGATGAAGGCTGGGATGAACGCCGGTGAAGCAACTCTGGCTGCCATTTTTGGTAAGCAGGCAGCCAAGGACACCGACGAGCGGCCGGTCTTGCTTGCTCGGATTCTTGCCAATGATACGAGTGCCAGCCTCCGTCGCATCGCTGCCTGGGGGTTGAACGACTACGCCAACCGTCCGGTTGCCGCGGAGGCACTCGCCAAGGCGCTGCGCAGCGATCGCGACGTCAGCGTGCGTGAGATGGCGGCCTGGTCACTGTCCGATGCCGACCACTCGTCGATCGCGATCGATGCGCTGACTGCAGCGCTCCACGACTCCGACACCGAGGTGAGAGCGACGGCAGCATGGTCGCTCGGTAACGTCGGCGACCGTTCCTCGTCGGACGCTCTCGCCGCTGCGTTGTCCGACCCGAGCGCGGAAGTACGCAAGCGCGCGACGTGGGCGCTTGGCAACACGGATCTCAAGCAGGCGCCGCCGCGCCTCATAGCGCAGTTGAGTGACAAGGATCCCGAGGTGCGCGAGATCACTGCGTGGGCGCTGTACGAGATAGAAGACCCCGCTGCGATTTCCGCACTGCAGGCGGCGCTGGCGCGCGAGCAGAGCAAGGAGCTGCAGATCGCCTACATCCGTGCCCTCGCTGCGCTCGGCGAGAAATCCGTCGATGCGTTGAAGGGACTGCTCGAGTCGAAGGATCCGGAGATCAAGAGCATCGCGGTGCGCGCACTGGCGGGAGGGCACGCGACCGGTCCATGGCCGCGACCGTGGCCCCAGCCGCGGCCCTACCCGAACTAGTTGTTCGGAGAGGGCGCTGAAACCGGCGCCCTCTCTTTTGAAGGTTAGTGCTGATTTTTCAACCTACCCCGCAACAAAGGCGGGCACGATGAACGGAGTAATCATGCAACGAGTACTTGGGCTGGCCATCGCAACTGTCGCCTTCTCCGCCCTCAGCGGAGGGCCTGCGGTCGCTACCGTCGACGGTTCGACCTCGAGCGGTGCATTCGATCAGGGTCGCCATCGCGGCGTTCCCATCGACGTGACCGCACTGCTGACTGCGGCGAAGGGTGCGCCGCCGATGATCTGTTCGCTGGCGGCGAACTCCATCCGCAACTGGGGATGGGGCGACTGGAACGACGCGCCGGCGACGCCACTCTCCTTCGCCAAGGCGATAACGAGTAACAATGATTTCAGCTCGGACGCATTAACGGCTGCCGACATCCAGCAGCTGCTCGCTGGACTTTCCGCCGACGATGCCTGTGTTCGCGAATTGTCGGTGCGGTTGGTCGGAACCCAGAAACCGGAGACCGTCGGCGGCGAGCTCATCACCCGACTGGGTGCGACCGACGCAGGCTTGCGCTCAGTCGCCGCACTTGGACTTGGACTCGTCGAAGCTCAGAACGGAGTCGATCCGCTGATTCGCGCGCTTCGCGACGCATCAGTCGATGTGCGCGCCAATTCAGCCTGGGCATTGGGACGAATCGAGAACGGTCGCGCGCTGCAACCGCTGCTTGGGTTGTTCGGTGACGCCGCCGAGAAGGTGCGGTTGGCGGCAGTGTCCTCTGCAGGACACCTGGACTCGATCAGCTCGGTGCCCGCGCTCATACGCGTGTTGCGTCAGGATAGTTCGCCAAATGTCCGCAGAGTTGCGGCCTGGGCGCTCGGCAATCTCGAGGCACGTGACGGGGTCACGGCGCTGATCGATGCACTGGCGCGCGACAGCGACGCGCGGGTGCGCGAGATGAGCGCCTGGGCACTTGGCAACATCGAAGACAAGCGTGGTGTTCCGGCACTTGGCGCCGCAATCCGTGGTGACGCCGAAGATCGCGTCCGCGAGACTGCAGTCTGGGCCATTGGCAACATAGAAGATCGATCAGCGATGGACATCCTGGCCGCCGCGACTGGCGATCGTAGCGCCAGTGTGCGCGGTACCGCGGCGTGGGCGATTGGCCAGCTTGATGCCGAAGGCACGCGCGCGCCCGCAGGACTGCTGCGCCTGCTCACCGACGAGAGCACGGATGTCAGGCTGAAGGCGGCCTGGGCGCTCGGACAGCTCGAGGACCGCAACGCTTTGGCGGCAATTCGAGATGCTCTCAAGGTGGAGAAGAATGACCGAGTCAGAAAGGCGCTCATTCGCGCGCTGATGAAATCGGGCGAGAACTCTCAGCAGACGTTGACTGAGCTACTCAACTCCAGCGATCCACAGGTTCGCGAAGCGGCGGTGCGCGGAATCGCCGGCGCACGCTCCTTTGATCCATGGCCCTGGCCGTGGCCTCGTCCACGTCCATATCCGTGAGATTGGTCATGGCCAATCTCATTTCCGTAGCGAGTCGACTCGATTCGGTGCGTCGAGCGGCCTTGTTGCTGACTTCAGCGTTGGGGTTCGTGACGGGGTGCTCGACAGATTCGTCCGTCGCACCGGCCGCCATTCGAAGCACGGTGGCAGCCACGCCGGTGCGGAACTACTCGTTCTCGATCGCGCCCGAGAGCCGCACCGTTAACGTGCGCTTTGCTCGAGTCAGAGGCGACGGACAGGAATCAGTGAGCGCGTTCATCGAGCGCATGTTCGCGAGTGCTGATACGGCAGGAGCTACGCGCCTGGTGCTCGACCTGAGCGCGACGAAAGGGGGCGATAGTTTTCTCATCGTTCCGCTGGTGAGGGGAATCATGTCGCGCGAGCAATTCACCAGGCGTGGTGGCTTGGTGGTGATCCTTGGACCGGACACCTTTTCGACTTCACAAAACGCCGCTACTGTCCTGCAGCGTTACGCGCAGCCCATCTTCGTCGACCGTCCGGTTACCTGAGGGCGCGCTTTAATACCACACCGTCGATCTTTTCGCCTGGGCTCACTCCCGCAATCGCGGCGAGAGTAGGCGCGAGGTCGACAGTCCGCACGAACTCGGGGTAATGCCCCGGCGCGAACCACGGCCCGTAGAAGATCAGAGGCACGTGCGTGTCGTAGTCGTAGGGTGAGCCGTGCGTCGCGGGGAGCCCGCCAAAAATACTCAGAGGCGTGAGCGTGATTACCATCTCGGCGTTGGTCCGTGCGGGCAATTGATGCACCCAGCGACGTGTGACGGGGTCGTTGATGGTGTCGCCCTTCAAAAGATCCTGAAAGCGATCGACCCTGCTTACTCCGGGAAGTGCCCGCACCTGCTTCGCGAACAAAGCCAGAGCGCTGTCGAGAGCGGCCGTTCTCCCCCTCAGCGCATTGCGATCGGCGAGCACTATCTGCTGATCGAGATCGACGAGATTGGTGTCGATGTTCGCCGCCGCGACAATCGAGCGAAGTCCGCTCGCTAACTCGCCGGCGTCCAGGCGGACGGGCGCCGGGGTCACTGATTTTGCCAGCTCGGGAATCGTGCCGATGCCGTGATCGGAGGTGAGCACGATTGCTACGCGGGCGGAGTCTCGCAGCTTGAACAGCGAATCGAGGAACGCGCCGAGGATGCGGTCGACGCGCACGATGTTGTCTGCCATCTCTGGTGAATCGGGACCGTAGCCGTGGCCGATCAGGTCGGTGGCGGAAAGAGAAATCGCCAGCAGGTCCGTTCGTGAGTCGGAGCCGAGCGATAGCGCGGACAACCCATCGAGTGCCAGTGCCAGCGTGGTTTCGTCGATGTCGGTGATGGTGTGCGGCAGGTTGCGGGCGTTGAACCGCTCGACCCAGTCGGGAAGCGTGTCGCGATAGTATCGGCTGGTAGTGAAGTGACCGTCCGCGAAGTACCAGTAGACTTCTGAGCGCGAGCGTCCCACCGGCAGAATCGCCGCGCGATCCTTCATCGACACCGAGAGCGTTTGCGACCGCGCCTCTTTGGTCCGGAGCCAATCGACGAGAGTCGTCCCCTGAAATCTCCGCGGCGATGCGCCGTTACCGCCCGGCACGCCAACCAGGGGATACGACGCGTCAAAGACTCCAACCCGGTTTGCCACGATGCCGGTTGACCGCGGGAAGCGTCCCGACAGCAGCGTCGCGTGGCCGGGCGCGGTCTCCGTGATCGCGTGATCGTGATGGGCGTTGGTGAACCACGCGCCGTGTTGGCTAAGTCGCGCTAGTCCGCCGTGGAGCTGGGGGCGGAACCGGTCCAGGTAATCAGCACGGAACTGATCGATCGTGATCAGCACGATGAGCGACGGCGGCGACGTCTGCGCTGCCGCCTCAACCGCAAAGCAGACGACAAAGAGGAGGAAGAGGAGGGCGCGCGCCAGGTGTTTCATGACGCCAATCATACCAGTATTTACCGTCGGGCGAAAACTATGGCGGGAACCAGCCGGTAAACCGATATTCGAGCGGACTCTCCGGAGGCAGTCCATACGGCTGACACTCCCCGACCACATAGCACGCCGATCGCCAAGGCCCTGATAAAGGTCGGCGTTTACTACGTCGTCCTTCTTGTCATCGGTTTCTTCCTGTGGGACGAGCTCCCGCGAGCCGGCGGTTTTGCGCAGTCATTCGACCTCCTGAGTGGCTCCGCCGCCGCACCTATCGTCGGGTCTGGGAAGAACGCTCACCTCTCTGTCGGTGAGCTGAATCTCCCCCTGACGGTCACCCTGGCGATGGTCTCCGCCATTCTGCTGTCCATCCCGGTGGCGTGGGTCTATGTGCTCACGCGCGCGAAGCGCGGCTATCAGCAGTCGGTCGTCCACCTACTTATCGTTCTGCCCCTCGTCGTCTCGGGAATCGTGGTGCTGGTGCAGTACAGTCTTGCCCTCGCATTCAGCCTGGCCGGCATCGTCGCCGCCGTACGGTTTCGGAATACTCTCGACGACAGCAAGGACGCGGTTTATGTGTTCCTCGCCACTGCGATTGGCCTGGCTGCGGCCGTGAACGTCCCGGTAGCGACTGTGATCTCAGTTCTTTTCAACGCCACCGTGCTCACGCTCTGGTACACTGACTTCGCGCATTCACCGATGGAGCTCGAGGGAAGCATCGCCGAGAAGCGGCTCAAGCGCGCCCGGCAGCTCGCGCGCACAGGCACCTTCGTCGCGCAGATCGATCACGAAGTATTCAAGAACATGACGCGCGAGCAGCTGGAGGGCGTTGCCGCGCGGGCCTGGCGCCGTGCTCTCGACCAACCAGGTGCAGCGATCAGCGGGGACGGCGAGCAGGAAACGCGCATTCGCGTTCGCACCAATGACGTCGCCGCCATGCGTCGCAATCTCGAGCCGCGCCTGGAAGGACACGTCAAAGGCTGGCGACTCACGTCCCTGGCGCCAAAGCCCGACGGATCCGAAGTCGCCGAGTACGCCGTGCAGATCAAGAAAAAAACAACGCCGGAAGATCTCCTCAATCTGGTGCGGGTAGCCGGCGCTCCACACGTCACCGAAGCGGAGCTCGTATAGCCATGGCAACCACGGTGCGTAAGCTCATCGCGGCTCTAACCATCGGGCTGTTGGCGCTGGCGATCATCCTGTTGTATGCGCCAGCGCTGGCGGGTCAGACCCAGCTGCAGGAAAACCCGACCAAGACGGTGCACGTCCCAGTCTTCTTCGAGTCGCAGGATCCGATCGAGGTCACCCTCACCACCAACATTGGGAAAATCCGCGGCGACAAAGGCGAGAATCGGCCGTGGCGTCCGGCGACTCTCACTTACAAGGGTCCCGATGGGAATGACGTAAACGTCCCCCTCAAAGCTCGCACGCGGGGAATCTGGCGTCTGCACAAGTGCGATTTCCCGCCGATGCGTCTCAACTTCAGCGGAGAAACATCGAAGGGAAGCATCTTCCACCGGCTAGACAAGCCGAAGCTGGTCAGTTACTGCCAGGACCGGGACAATTACGAGCAGTACATCCTCGAGGAGTTTCAGCTTTATCGCATCTATCAGCTGCTCACTCCAATGAGCCACAAAGCGCGGCTCCTGAAATTCACCTACGCCGACAGCGGCAGCGGGAAAGTCCGCGCCAAACGCTACGGGTTCATTCTGGAGGAGCCGTCCGCGATGGCCGCGCGCCTCGGGGGTAAAGTCATGGAGCAGAAAGGCGCGCTGCCCGGAGACCTGGACCCGTTTCAGGATGCACTCTTCGGCGTTTTTCAGTACATGATCGGCAACACCGATTTCTCCGAGGCGGCTCTGCACAACGTGGAGCTGTACTTCGGGACCGACGGCACCGTGGCTCCGATTGCCTACGACTTCGATTTCGCGGGAGCGGTCAACGCGATGTACGCCATACCCGATGAGAGGTTGGGAATTCCCAACGTTCGCCAGCGATTGTTCCGCGGGTATTGCACTGAGCCCCGGGAGTACGCCAAGGTTTTCGCGCTGTTCAACGAGAAGAAGCCGGAGATTTACGCTCTATACAGCGATTCCATTGGCAAGCTGATGGATCGCGGAACGGTGCGCGAGACCCTCAAGTACTACGACGATTTCTACGACATAATCGGTAATTCCCGCGCAGCGAAGCGCTCCATAATCGAGGCTTGCATCGCCAGGCCTGAATAGCGGTCGCTGGAAGAAAGAGATTCTTAACCGAAGACTACCAGCTGGGGGCTTTGGGCGGAGCAGCTAGCGGCACCGAGCTCAGCTCGCAGCACCCAGCCGCTCCGCTCACCGCCCCCAGCTGGTAGTCGTCAGTTAAGATCTCGTTGGTTCTTTCCGTGGGCTACGGCGTCGAGTTGTTGGTTCCCGCCTTGATTACCTCATCCAGGTAGAAGCGAACGGCATTTGGGTAGCCCGCGTCACACGGCTTGAGCCCGGCGAATTCCCCGTCTGCCCCCGTGATCTTGGTGATCTCAGCGACGGCAGCCGAGCGCGACATCGTAAGCTTGTGCCCCGCCGCCACCTGCTCGGCGAGGTACGCGCGCGCGACCGCCGGGGCGTTGGCGCAGCTCTGTTGGAAGCTCCTCGTCGTGCCGCTCGGAGTGGCAGCGGGCGCTGCGGAAGCCAGCAGTCCCGCGCCGGCGATCATGATTGCGGCCATTGTGATGCCCTTCATGCATTTACCCTCGGTTGGCGTTAAAACTCAACAGGCTGCTTTCGCAAAAAGCGCACACATGCTCCAAATACGGTGGACCAGTCGCGCCTACCGACGCGTGGTTGGCCAACGGAATGAATTCCGCCCGCGTATTCATGGTGTAAAGGGGCGGACCGGCGAGCGTGAGAATAGGTCCGGAACGCACTTCGGGATGGGCGCTTGGTCGGACAATACCGGCGGTCAGCAAACATTCAGACGTTCTTGGCGCGGTATGCGTTGGCTCTCCTGGTCACCGCTATCGCACTGGTCGCTACCCTGGCACTGCGGCGTGACGGTCCGACGCCGAGCTTCTTGTTTTTCGTACCTGCGGTGGCCATTTCCGCGTGGTACGGCGGGCCGGGGCCGAGCGCGCTCGCCACCGCAGTGTCGCTGTTGCTGATCGATCTGAATTTCCTCGCCCCCGGCGGTTCCTTGCGGATCGATCGTGTCGAGGCGCTGGAGATCATTGCCTTTCTCATCGTCTCGGTCACCATCACAACTACAATGGAAGCGCTGCATCGCTCGCGCGCGCTGGTGGAATCTCGCGCTGCTGAGCTCAAGCGTCTCAACGAGGAGGTAGGGCGCAGCTACGATTCGGAGCGCGAGCGACGGCACGTCGCCGAGCTGATGGCGCACACGCGTGAAGAAGTGCTGGGCGTCGTCGCGCACGATCTGAGAAATCCGCTCAATCTCATCATCACCAGCACCGACCTGTTGCTCGAGGAAAACCTCGATCGAAATCGTCGCAAGGAGCTCCTCAGCGTGACATTGCGGGCGGGGCGGCAGATGAACCGTCTCATTGGAGATCTGCTGGACACCGTGCGTCTCCAGGCCGGAAAATTCACACTCGATCTCGAGGACGTCGCGGTGGTGATGATTTTCCGTCAGGCAGAGGAGACATTCCGACCTCAGGCGGCCAAGCGGCACATTCAGCTGGAAGCGATCCCGCCCGAGGATGGCGTCGCCGTACGCGCCGATCCCCTGCGCGTATCGCAAATCGTCGGCAACATCATGGGGAATGCGATCAAGTTCACTCCGGAGCGGGGAAGCGTCACCATCCGCTCCGCCGCCAACGGCAATCACGTCGCGTTTCACATCACCGATACCGGGCCGGGGATCGCACCCTCAGACATGGATCACCTGTTCGATAATTTCTGGCAGGCGCGGCGCAACGATCATGGCGGAGTTGGACTCGGCCTCGCCATCGCCAAGGGTGTAGTGGAGGCGCACGGCGGAAGGATCTGGTGCGACAGCGCACCCGGTCGTGGAAGCACGTTCTCCTTTACGCTTCCGAGAGCGAGTTAGCGGGAAGCGGGAAGCGGGAAGCGGGAAGGCGGGAAGCGGGAAGCGGGAAGCGGGAAGCGGGAAGCGGGAAGCGGGAAGCGGAAAACCAAAAAACGGACAGCGCGTAACGGGAAACGGGCACAGGTACGGGAAACGGAAAGCGCGCTACCCGTCCTCCGTACCCGTACCCGCTTCCCGCTTCCCGCGTCCCGCCGTATCGTTTGCGCATGACCCGGATATTCTGGCGGGCGTGGGCGCTCTTCCTCGCCGTCGCCTGGATTACCATAGCCATAGCTTGTCGAGAAAAGCAGGTGCCGGTGGAGGAGCTCTACACCACCCGCATGCTGGCGCTCAGCTACCTGCAGCGAAATCAGTTGCCGGAGGCGGAGTCGTCGTTCAAGAAGCTCACCAAACTCGCGCCCGACGATCCGCTTGGTTACGCGGACCTTGGCCTCACCTACCTGCAAGCGGGCCGCTACAAAGAAGCAGAGAGTCAGCTCGATAGAGCGCGGAAGCTCGACCCGTCGAGCACCGAAGTGCGTCTGGCGCTGGCGAAGGTGTACTACCTCACGGGTCGGTCGGGGGATGCGCGCACGTTGCTGGAGCAGATGCGGCGAGATTCCACGCGCAATGCCCGTGTGCTGTACGCGCTCGCCGAGCTGGAGGCACAGAAAAACGATAGTGCATCAATACGCGCGTACATCGATCGGCTGAGAGATGTGGTTGCAGTGGCGCCGGCGAATATCGCCGCGCGATTGAACCTGGTCGACGCCTTTGTGCGACGCGGCGATGCCGACAGTGCCGTGCAACAGCTCGAGGAAGTACGGCGCATTCCGCCGCAGCCGCCGAAGGAAGCGAGACCCTATCTCGACAGCGCGATTCAGCTATTGCGTGCGGGGAAGCTCCCGCAGGCGAAGAGCGTCGTCGATCGCTTGATCGGTCTGATGGAGACCACCGCGCCCTATCAGGCATCGCTCGAGGATGTGAAGTGGATCGAGGGTCCGATCTCGGGGCGAGCGGTGCTCAGTTTTGCGCCCAAGTATTTCATCTCACTGCGAGCGGCAGGCAAGCAGGCGACGGGAGTCGAGGCAAAATTCACGGACGCCACCGATCAAGCAGGTCTTGCGGGCGCCGCGTCACCCGCGGGTGCAGCGCCCGCACCGGCCTCGGGGGCGGGAGCACCGATCGCAACGATTGCAGTCGGAGACGTCGATGGTGATGGCACCGACGACGTCTTTGCTTCCACGTGGTCGGCAGCAGCTGGAAAATCCATTCCGCATCTCTATCGCGTTCAGGGTGGATTCGTGCGCGACGGCACTGAGCGATCGCGGATCTCGCTGCCCAACGGCGCCTCGTTCGCGACGTTCGTGGATTACGACAACGATGGCTGGCTGGATCTCTTTGCCATCGGTGGCGAGGGACGCGGTCGCCTATTCCGCAACCGCGGGGACGGGACGTTCGAGGACGTGACCGCGAAGGCCGGAGTTGGAGATGTGAAGGGAGCGACCAAGGCGATTTTCGTCGATCTCGATCACGATGGTGATCTCGACATGCTGCTGGTGGGAAAAGGTCCGGCGACCGTATATCGCAACAATCTCGACGGCACGTTCACTGAGGCCACCGCGGCCTTTGGACTGGCCGGCGTCGCCGACGCCCACGATGTGGTCTACGGCGATTTCGATGGCGACGGTCGGATCGACCTCTTCGCCGCGACCGATCACGGCGGCGTTCTCCTGCACAATGGCGGTGCCCAGCGTTTCAGCGACGTCACTGCGACGAGTGGATTCGCGAACTCGGGCGGCGTGCGTGCGGTTGCGGTCGGAGACTACAACAACGACGGGTTCCTGGATCTGTTCACGGTAAGCCTGAATGGTGAGGCGTCACTCTGGCTCAATAAGGGAGATGGCACCTTCACTCGCGACAATCGTTCGAGCGCCGGCCTCTCCCGACTCCGGCTCGCTGGACCGGCAAAATTCGTCGACTACGACAACGACGGCTGGCTCGATCTGGTCGTAGCTGGATCGGTCCCGCCGCGTGGCAATGAGTCCGGTCTCTACCTGCTTCGCAACGATGGCACCGGCAGATTCGTCGATCGCTCTGCTCTGATTCCCGCCGCGGTTAGAGCAGCTGGCGCTACCGCAATCGCCGTCTCTGATGCCGACGACGACGGCGACGAAGATCTGTGGCTGATCGACGGCGCCGGCGCCCCGCGTTTGCTGCGCAACGATTTTGGAAACAACCACCTCGCGCTGAACGTCGAGCTCAAAGGCCTCCGCAACGGCAGCGGCAAGAACAACGCGTTCGGGATCGGCGCGCGACTGGAGGTTCGCGCCGGCGACATTTATCAGACGCGCGTTGCTACAGATCGGGTGACTCACTTCGGATTGGGCCCGCACCTCAAGGCCGATGTGCTTCGTGTCGAGTGGCCGAATGGCGTGCCACAGACGCTCTACTTCCCGGGGAGCGACGAAAGCGTCGTCGAGCGCGAGATGCTCAAGGGATCGTGCGCCCTCGCCTACACCTGGGACGGAAAACGCTTCCGCTTCGTGACCGACGCGATGTGGCGTAGCGCGCTGGGAATGCCGCTTGGCCTGATGGCCGGCGGCGCAATGAGCGCGTTCGCACCGGCCGGCGCATCGCAGGAATACGTACGGATTCCAGGCGACGCATTGCAGCCGCGCGACGGACGATACGTGCTCCAGCTCACCGAGGAGCTGTGGGAGACGGCGTACGCCGATGAAGTAAAGCTCGTTGCCGTAGATCACCCGGATTCCGTCGACGTGTTCGTCGACGAGCGATTCGTGCCGCCAGGTCCGGTGAGGCTGCGCCTTTTCCAGGTAGGCCAACGCCAGCTGCCGCTCTCAGCGACCGACGAGCACGGCAACGATGTGCTGGCTGCCCTACGCGAGAGCGACGATGTGTACGTCTCCAACTTCACGCCCACGAAGTATCAGGGCGTCGTTGAGCCGCACGACCTGATCATGGATCTCGGCGAAACCGCGGGCAGCGCCGGCACCTATCTTTTCCTGCGCGGCTGGATCTACCCCACCGACGCCAGCATCAACGTCGCACTCGCCCAGCAGTCGTCGATCAAGCTGGCGCCGCCTTCGCTCGAGGTGCGCGACGCGAACGGGAAATGGCGCACCGCGATCGCGAACATCGGATTCCCGTCCGGTAAGGACAAGACGATCGTGATCGATCTCGCCGGGAAATTCCCGACAGCCGATCATCAAGTGCGCATCCGCACCAACATGCAGATCTACTGGGACCAAGCCTTCGTCGCCCGTGATCTCGCGGACGGCAATCCAACGGTCACGACGCTCCAACCTGTGTCCGCGGATTTGCACTTCCGCGGCTTCTCCCGCATGTATCGGAAAGGCGGTCGCTACGGTCCCTACTGGTTCGCCTATGACGACGTGACGAAGGAGTCACCATGGCGGCCAATCACGGGCGCGTTTACGCGCTTCGGTGACGTTCTGCCGCTGCTCAAGAATCCCGACGACATGTACGTCGTCATGGGCCCGGGAGACGAAGCGACGATTCAGTTCGACGCCACCTCGGCAAGATCGCTGCCGCCAAATTGGAAGCGGGATTTCCTGCTATATACAGACGGCTGGATCAAGGACTCCGATCTCAACACCGCATTCGGGACTACGGTCGGACCGCTGCCGTTCCATGGCGTGAAGTCGTACCCCTTTGCATCGGGCGAAGCGTATCCGACAGACGCTCAGCATCAGCGGTATCTCAAGGAATATGATACTCGCGTCGTGAAGAGGACTTCGTCTCCATGAGGCTGATCTCGCTCATCCTCAGGGTGACGGCGCTGACGGTCGTTCTCTTTGTTTGCTTCACCGTCGGCAGCGGCGTCGCAATGCGGGGGATTCCGCAGCCAGCGGCCGCGGGTGGATCAGCAGCCTTCGCCCTGATCGCGGCTTGCATTCTGGAGACGATTGTCCTCAGCTACCTGATCCTTCGCTCACGGTGGGCGGGCTGGCAGCTGATGCTTGCCATCCTTGTCGTCTTCTATGGCGTGTCGACCTTCATGGGGCAGCTCGAGTCAGCGGTCTTCCTGACGCAGCTCCCGGCAGGGATGGTGCCTCGTCTCTTTCTCATGGGCCTCCTGATTGACGCCCCGTTTTCGGTGCTCGCAGTGATCATTCTCGGAAAGAGGAACGCCGAGCTCACGGACAACCAGAGAGGTGTTCAACCAGGTATGCCCGTAAATTCATGGTCGTGGAAGCTGGCGGTCATCGCCCTCGCGTACGTGATCCTCTATTTCACCTTCGGGTATTTCATAGCGTGGCGAAATCCCGCCGTCAGGGAGTATTATGGCGGTGTCGACCCCGGCAACTTCCTCGCCCAGATGGGAACCGTCGCGCGAGACAGGCCATGGCTCATCCCTTTTCAGATTCTGCGGGCGGTGTTCTGGGTTGCCATCGCGCTCACGGTCATTCGGATGCTGAAAGGGGAGTGGCGCGAAACTGCTCTCGCGCTCGGAATCACGTTCGCCGTATTGATGAATGCCCAATTGCTGCTACCGAATCCGTACATGCCTGAGCCGGTGCGCATGGCGCACCTCGTAGAGACGGCCTCGTCCAATTTCATCTTCGGCATTCTCGTCGGCTGGTTGCTCTCTGAACACCGTGGGTTCGCAAAATTGCCAGCGGTGCAAGGCGCAGCGTGAGCATGCAGCGGCCTGGCGCGAAGACTCGGCGCGTGATGATGGCGATTCCGTTTCTGGGAGCGCTCCTGCTCGCAATGCGACTCGACCGCGGACCCATCAGGTCGAACCCTGACGCGGCGCATCCCGGATTCGTTCTGCGCGACGCAACGGCAGCTGCCGGCATTCATTTCGTGCACCACCGGCCGTCATTCGATCCGAAGATCGCCAACGTCGAGCCACACATCGCGGCGCTCGGTGCGTCGGTGTCCATCACCGACTTCGATGGCGACGGAAGACCCGATCTGTATTTCACCAACAGCCGCTTCGGTGAGCCGAACGCGCTCTACCGCAACAAGGGCGACGGCACTTTCGAAGACGTCGCTGCCAGCGCTGGCCTGGCTGATCTCAATAAGCCGGGTGAGGGCGTGTCGATGGGCGCGGTGTGGGGCGACTTCGACAACGACGGTCGAGAAGACGTCCTGATTTATCGCTACGGTTATCTGGCTCTATACAAGAATCTCGACGGCCACCATTTCAAGGACGTCACCGAAGAAGCCGGGTTGCATCGTTGGGTGAACAGCAACGGCGCTATCTGGCTCGATTACGATCGCGACGGTCTGCTCGACCTCTACGTGACGGCGTACTTCAGAAGCGATATCGATTTGTGGCATCTCACCACGACGAAGATCATGCACAACAGCTTCGAGTTCGCCACCAACGGTGGAAAGAACCTCCTCTTCCACAATCTGGGTAACGGCAAATTCGAGGACGTGACTGATAAGATGGGCGTCGGCAGCACTCGCTGGACGCTTGCCGCAGCATCAGCCGACTTCAACGGCGATGGTTGGCCGGACATCTACCTGGCGAACGACTACGGCCCGGAGGAGTTGTACCTCAACGATCATGGCCGCCGCTTCGTTCTAACGACCGCCGGTCTGGAGAGCGAATCGAAGAGCGGCATGTCGGTGACGCTCGGCGATGCGTTCAATCGAGGGCGCCTCGATGCATTCGTCACTAATATCTCGGAGCGCGGATATCTGTTTCAGAACAACAATCTGCGACTGAACCAGATGTCCGAATCGAGGCGGTTTCGTAACGTCGCCGAAGGTGAGATTGCCGACGCCGGGTGGGCGTGGGGTGCGCAGTTCGGCGATCTGAACAACGACGGCGCCAACGAGCTATTCGTCGCCAACGGCTTCATCTCGGCCGATCGCAACAAGAGTTACTGGTACGCGATGTCCAAGATCGCCGGCGCCAACGCGCGCCTCTTTGAGGATGCCTCGACCTGGCCTGCCTTTGGAAACGCCAGCCTTTCCGGATACGAGCGATCGCGCGTCTACCTCAATCGTGGCGTGGCGGGCTGGGTGGACGTTGCCAGGCAGGTTGGCGTGACGGATCTGTACGACGGTCGAGCAGTCGCACTCGCGGATCTCTGGAATCGTGGCGAACAGGACGTCATCGTGGCGAATCAGAACCAGCCGGCGATACTGTATCGCGACATTCCCGACAGCGCGAACCACTGGATCGGTCTCAAGCTGGTGGGCACGCGTAGCAATCGCAGCGCGATCGGCGCCGAGGTGGAGCTGGAGTCGGGAGATCTCAAGCAGCGACGAATAGTCGATGGCGGATCCGGTTTCGCGAGTCAAAATGACCGTCGTGTGCACTTCGGGCTCGGCGGCCGGGAGTGGGTGGACCGGATCGTCATCCAGTGGCCGTCAGGAATCCGACAGGTATTACAGCGACCGGCGATCGATCGCATTCTCACCGTCACCGAACCAGAGCGCTGACGATGAGCGAAGCGACACAGGCTGCAACCAGCGATCGAAATTCCCTCATCCGCGTGTGGGAACTGGGTCGCAAGATCGACCCACGCTATCTCATCGCCTTCCTCATCACGCTGGTCCTCGTGGCAGCGCAGCTACGCTACCACATGGTCGGCGGCTACGACCGGCTGGTGGTGGCGCTCGGCGTTTGCCTGGCGACGGAGGCTCTGCTCTCATGGTTCGACCGGGGCAAGGTCGTCAACCTGCTCAGCGCGTACATCAGCGGCATCAGCCTGACGCTGCTCGTCAAGCCGCAGGGTGGCGCGCTCTGGCCGTTTGTGCTTGGGGGGTTCATCGCCATCTCGTCCAAGTACGTGCTGCGCTATCGCGAGAATCATCTCTGGAATCCGACCAACTTCGCGGTGAGCGCGTTGCTGCTCGCGGCGCCGGATCGCATCTCGGTCCTCAGTCACCAGTTCGGCAATGATCTGACGACGAACCTCGTGATCTGGGTTTTCGGGCTCATCATCGCTGCGCGCGTCGGCGTGCTTCACATCACGCTCACTTACGTCGCGAGCTTCTTGCTACTGAATTCAGCGCGTGCATTGACGCTCGGTCAGCCGATTCTGCCGGAAATCGCTCCCATCACCGGCCCGATGTATCAGTTATTCATTTTCTTCATGATCACCGATCCGCGCACGGTGGTGCGTGGATGTCGGCGACAGATCGTCGTGGCGATCGTGATCGCGGTGATGGAAACGCTGATTCGATTTGCGTCCGACAAAGGGTGGCCGCTGCCAACCGCCTTCAATGTGGCGCCGGCATTTCTGGCGCTGGCGCTGGTCGGTCCGTTTGCGAAGTGGCTCGACTTGCGGCGTCTCGCCTACAAGTAACCTTTTTTCAGCAGACGCTGGCCCGCCTTGGCGTAATAGGGCTTGGCCGGGAGTTCCCAGCCAAGCGTGTCGGCCAGGCGATCATAGGTATTGAAGAGAAAGGCGACATAGAAAGCGTCGCGAATCGCTTCGCGGGTCACGCCTGCGGCCAGCACGGGGAGAATGGCGCTCGGATTGAGCTGCTCGGGGTGAAGTGTGAACGTCTCGAGGAGGCCGAGAATCGCGCGCAGCTTCTCGTCGATCGGCGCGGTCCGGTAATTCTCGAGGACGAGTTTTATGCTGCCGTTACCCAGCGCCAGCTCCGCGACCGCGGAGTGGGCCTCAGTTCAGAAGACGCACTGATTGAGGCGGGAGACAAAGGCGGCGAAGGTCTCGCGCTCGCCGACCGACCACGAAGATGGCCCGCGCATGACCTGTTGCGTGAGCTCGGAGAATCGCCGCCCGAAAAACTCCTTTCGATAAAAAAGCGTTCGCACCACGCCCGGTGCGTGGCCGGCCATCACTCGCATAATGGCGAGGATCGCCTTTTCGCGGAAACGATGTCCCCGATGAACTTTCTGCAGTCTCATGCTTTGTCCAGGGCTTTGAGGCCGGCGAACAACCGGTTCCGTGATGCGCCGAGTGATGCGCTCACCACGATCTCGAACATTGCATCGTCGCCGTACTTGGCCTGAGCACGGGCGATGTCTTCATCCGTGACCTTGTAGGCGTGGCGATGAATTTTGTCGACCAGCGACTGAAGATCAGCGGGAACACCGCTGCCATCGGCCGCTGCTTTGCGGATTGCGGAATCACTTACGCCCGGTCCCTCGAGGACGCTCTGGAGGACTCGGTCGCGGAGGCGGGCGTGCGGGTCTGAGATCATGCGAATGTCATCCTGATCAGGCGGCTTGGCGGTAAGGATTTCCGTGATGCGCGCATGTGCACGCCATCTTCACCGCATCGCGAGCCGGTGGATATGCATGATAGTACATGGCGATCACCATCGGGATGAATACCAACGCGTTGTAGATGAGATGCAGCTCGATGCGTGGAATCCAGATCTGACCGACGCTCGTCGGCACGGTGCCCCCGAACCAGTAGTGATGCGTCTGGGCCTGATAGAACAGAATGAAGTGCTCGAAGTGGTGCCAGAACTGAATCCAGAACGCAACCATCCACCACTTGTACGATGTTCCTGTGAATCCTTTGCGCAGCACCGACAGTCCGATCAGCATCACCAGCGCAAACCCATAGTGCAGCGTCTCCGTCTTCATGAGCCAGGGATAGTACATCCCGAGCAGTCCCATCGACATCGGCCGCGGCCAATGCAACACAAAGAATTGGTATGCCTGGACGATGTGCTCGCTCCAATGGAACAGGACGATGACGAGGAGGCTCCACAAAGCCGCTCGATGCCAGCGGGTATTCAGGCTCTCGTAAAATCCGATGGCAGGGCCTCCGCTGATGTCCTGAATACCAGGGGTGGAGACGGTCATGTCGCTTCTCCGCTTTCGATTAAGTGTATGTGCTTATCGCTTTCAGAAATCATACGTGAGCATCGCGTACGGGTACGTGTACGGTTTGCCCGGAGTTGTGTTCTTCAGGAATGTGCCAGGCATCAGGTGGCCCACACCTGCCGAAAAACCTAGGCTCGGCCGAAACTTGCCTGACGCAATGACGTCGATTTCCTGACCGACGTACGTGCCGGCGGTGCCGGCGGTCGATCGGGCCAGTACGCCGCCGCCCCCACTATACAACGCGTCGTGCGGATCGGCCAACCAATATTTGCTAAATCTCGTCGTGGTGCTCCAGCCCTTCCCAACAGCCAGGTCCAGACCGCCGCGGAAGTGTTTCATGTTCTGCCAGCCAACCAGGTCGGTGAGTCCGTACTTGTCGTGACCGGTGGGGTAGAGCTGATCGAAAGTCCCCTTTTTGTTGTCGGTGGGATTTTCGTCGCCGGTCGCCTGATTGTATTCGGCGGATGCTCTTGGAGTGAGCGGTGCGGGGGCAGTGTACCCCAATAACCAATGTCCGGCCCAGGCGCGAATCGATTCATCGCCGAGTGAACCGTTTTGTAGCGCTAGCTGCATGTCGTAGTCGAGGTTGGATGGCAGCGTACCGGCGGCGCGCAGACCGTACGTCCCAAAGTTCATGGTGCTGCGCACGCCCAGCTCACTGGTGAGTCCCGACTGTCTGCGCCAGAAGACGAACGGTTCGACGGATGCGCGCGGCAGGAGATGGGTAAAAGCACTATAAACGCCGTAGAGATTATTGCCCGGGATGTTCTTGTCGAATTTGTCCTGCTCGACTTTCACGACCGACGCCGCAAACGCGTCGATGCGGTAGCCGGCGCCGCTGACCGACGCGCGCGCGCCGTCGAACGTCCGCGCTGTATTGGCCCACGGAAGTGAGCCGACGAGACGTCCGTCTCCGAACGCGAGCTCGATGCGGCCGGCGCGGAGCATCGCCGGATCCCTGTCCGCGCCTACCTGCAGATAAGCCTGCCTGAGATCCGCATGATCACGGAACGGAGGGCCTGCCGGAGTCTTGATCTTCCACGGGCCGCGCGCGTCCATGCCCTCTACGAACAGGGACGTGAATCGAGATGGCTGAACGCGCGCGTGGAGAAGCACCCGCGTAAGAAGGTATCGATCCGAGTTGTCAGGCCTGAATCCGCCGTTGGCATATGACTCCGCACGAACGCGCAGTTGCCCGCCGACACTCAGCCAGGCAGGTACAGCGCTGGTGGGACTTGGCGCTCCGGCAGATGCCGCCGTCGCCTTATTGCGAGGCGGGGTTTGCGCAAGGCCAACGCTCGGTGCGACGAGAGCGGCGCCAAGAAGGCACACCAATCTGACCTGGCTACAAACCATGAGGCTACCGGTAGGGGGAAACCTGGAGATTTGCGAAGGAGCGCTAATCTAGGGATGCGGCTCAGGCTTGCGCAAGAATTAAAAAGCCCCATACTTCCCTTTCACTCCGACAGGAGAGCTGAGAATTGACACACGCCGTCGATGTAATGCAGGGCACGCTTGATCTGCTGATTCTCAAGGCGCTGTCATTCGAGCCGATGCACGGCTGGGGGATCGGCGATCGAATTCGCCAATTGTCGCGGGACGTTTTTCGAATCGGTCAGGGGTCGCTGTATCCGGCCCTGCATCGCTTCGACGGGCGCGGTTGGGTTACGTCCTATTGGCGGACGACGGAGAACAATCGGATCGCGAGATATTACGAGCTCACGGCCGCCGGCAGACACGCGCTAGGTGAGGAGATCGCGCGGTGGCGCGACTACTCGCGCGCGGTAGATCACCTCATCGGCGCGGAGCTGAATGCTTAGAAAGCATCCGGGCGTGATCGGCGAGGATTTTCTTCTGGTTCCGGATAATTGCCTTCTGATTGCGCAGAATCTTGCCCTGGTTCCGTAGCAGCTCGTTGAGCCTAGCCTGGTTGCGCAGGATCTTTCTCTGGTTCCTGATGATGACGCGATCGTTGGAGATGATCCTACGCTGATTCTGGAGTGTCGCCTGCGCCATTGTCGGTTCCTTTCTTGGGAGTCGATGCCAGGTCCAGCTCAAACGCTCAACGGTCTAGAATGGGACTGTCAGGCCGCCGCAGCAAGGTCCCGCCGACGTCGTCAGGCAAATGATGGCTGCGGCGTCATTCCACGCAGCGCTGGCAAGGCATCGACCAGCCCGTCACGAGTCATCCCCAAAAGCGCGTGCCCCTCGATGAGGGCGTCGAAGTCGACCGGGTAGAGATTCCGGCGCGCGGGATCGGCGAGTCCGCCAATGTTGCGCGGAGCGATTGCTTGTCCGATCCAATCCACGAACGCCTGGCGATCGTCGCCGCTGCCGGTTTCTGAACGCGATTTCGTAATCGCTCGCAGGCGGGTAAGACTCACTCCTGGAAGTGGCTCGAGAACTGAATCGCCAACCCCGAGGAACCCATTCCAGGCAATGTCGTCGCTCGGTTTCAGTCTCTGGCTGGCCTCGGCGAACGAGACGGCGGCGAAGTAGAGCATCGCCTGCGCGGCAAAGAGATCGAAGTGCGCCGTCGCCTCGTACGCCCCGGCGACGACGAGATCGATTTGGTCTGCCTCGTTTCCGAGTTGCCAGCCATATCGCGCGAGGGCTTCTGCGTCCGGGACCCGCCGTCGAGTCTTCGCCGTTTCGAATGCCAGAGCCAGTCGCTCCACGGCGCGGAGGCTCCAGGCGATGCCGGTCGAGAAGAGTGGGTCGACGAATGCGTACGCGTGTGGCATGAGCGCCCACCGCTCTCCCGCGGCGCGGGTGAGTCGATGCTGAATGACTGGACGAAAGGCAATCGGCATCACAGTCGTTGCTTCGGCAAATGCCTCGGCGAGTGTGGGGTACCGATCAAGCAATGCGTGCCACAGCTGATCGGGATCGCCCGTCATCGAGGAATTCAATGACGCAATTCCGCGAGGGGTCAGCAGAAAGCCGGCGCTCGTCACCCCGTGGTCGAAACGCAGCGAGTACATCCACCCTTCGTCGATCACGTGATGCACGGCGGCCCAGTCGTCGGGATAGGGACCGTCGGGAAGCCGGGGGATGAGATCTTTCATGAGTCGAACGCCATCGAAGTGGCCGTAAACGAGCGCTGAACGAGTCTCAGTCCTATCCAGACCTGAAGCGATAGAGAGTTGCTTCGCGAGAAACCCCGCCGGGCCAGATGCATCGATGACGAACTTGGCGTGCAGCTCGATGGCCTCGCCGTCGTGCTTCCCGAGCAGCCGGACCGAATCCGGTGAGATTTCAGCGGCCGACAGCTCGACGCGATCGCGATAGTCAACGCCGGCGGCAATGGCTTGGCGCACGAAGTGGTGATCGACGTCGGCGCGGAGCCAGTGCGTATCAGAGAGGAAATCGTGCGGGCTGGCGGCCACGAGAAGCCGCTCGGATTCGAGACCGCGACTGGCGAATGGCTGATCCGGATGGTGCCGGTAAAATGTGAAACCGCGTTTCAGTCCGCGGCGCAGCTCCGGAAAACGCGCCAGCCACCGGCCGTGAGTGGCCAATTGATAGCAGTCCTCCAAGCCGTAACGAATGCCGATTCTCTCTAATGAGAGGTTGGCGAGGGGCGTCGAAGATTCGCCGATGGCGAAGCGTGGATGCGTGCCGCGCTCCAGGAGCACCACGTCGTAACCGAGCACGGTCAGGACTCGCGCGAGGAGTGATCCGGCAAACCCGCTCCCGACGATGGCAACTTCGCAGGACTGCTTCATTCGCCGCCGCACCTGGCACAACGTGTCCGGGGCTCAGTGACTCCGCCGATATTCAGTCGCCCCAACCGCTCGACACGCGCGGGCCCACAACTCTCGCAAGCTGGCAGCCGCTCTACATCCCACAAGTCGGCCGTAACCACGCTGCTCGCAAACCGGGTGCACCGATCGAGCACTTCCTCCAGCTCCGACAGCGTGGGCGGAGTGAAATCGCCGCGCGACTGAAGCCGCTCCATCTCTCCATTGCCACCGCGCACTGGAATAATCGACACCATTGCCGCGCCACGCTCAACCGCGTACTCGACGCTGCGCACTGTCCACTCGATTGATTCATCGACAGGCACGTGCGGCGTGCCCAGCAGAACGAAGACACGGAGATCGATGTCGTTCTCGGACAGGAAGCGCGCAGCCTGATCGAAGCGAGCCAGATCCAGTCGCTTGTTGATCTGCGTCAGGGCGACCGGATGAATCGTCTCCAACCCGATGGCGACCTCGAGCTGTCCCCGGATTTGGCGCGCGAACTCGACCGTTCGTGGGCCAACCGTGTTCGCGTGCGACTCGACCGTGACAGCGGAAAAGGGCGACACTAAGCGCGCCAGAGCCGGCAGGTCCTCGGCCGGCACCGCGCGCAAGTCGAAGAAGTTGCTGGCGTTGTACAGCTTGACTCGATCGACGACCGTACCCTCGAGCGTATCAAGCACCCGCTCTAACTGATGCGGCAGCGCGCCGGGCGGCGTCGGCCCGTCGACCGTGAATCGCCATAGGTCGCAAAATGAGCACGTGAATGGACACTCGGCGCCGGTTAGAAAAACGGTGAGTGTCTGCTCGATCCTTCGATTCGGTCGCCGCTCCGGCTCGACCAGTGATCCCTGGGCGCCGTAGGGATCGACTCCAGCTTTAGGCGGACGAAGACCTCGAATCCGCTGATCGACAGCTGACGCCGTCACACTGCCGCGGCGTACAGCGTCTCAAAATGGCGCCGGTAGCGCGCCTCATCCTGCGGGAAGAGCCTGGCCACCTCGCTCGCCGCCACCGATCCGTGTTGGAACCGACGCTTGAGAAAGACCGGCATCTCCATTCCCAGCACTGAGCGAACACCGCGTGACACGATCTCGCCCTTCAACGCGTACAGCCGCTCGTGTGAGCCTTGCGTCAGCTCGGTGAACGGAATCGCTTCGGCGACGACGATCACCGACGGACGCGTGTAAGGACTGAACCCCTCAAACCCGAGCTCACGCGCGCAGGCGTAGCTGCGGACGCAGCCGCGACTGTAACCACCCGAGTAGGTGAGAGAGTGCTTGATAGAATCGACGCCCCAGCCTTCCTGGTAGAGCATCCGATTGTTCACTACGCTCCGAATGGTAAGTTCACGATTGGCCTCGATCGGGTAGTCCTTTAGGTTCTCGTCCCCTCCATCGCCGTCGACCAGTAGCCGCCAATCCGGGTAGCGCTCGCGAATTCCGGCCAGGAGCGCGAGGTTAACCGCCGCGCACTCGACGTCGAGTGGCTTGTAGTCCTCGATCACGGCAACCGCGCGCAGGGGATCGAGATCACGCGAGGAAACCTCGATTATCTCGCCGAGCATCTCGAGGTTGGTGCGAGAAAGGAACTCGTGGGCTTGTCGCGCATCGTCGCCGTCGCCGTCGACGGAGAGCGTGAACGCTTTCAGTCGCGCCGCGGCCTGGCCTTCGTTCAGGAGAAGCTTGAACAGGCAAAGCAGAATGGCGCCGCTGTCGATGCCTCCGGAGAAGGGAACGCCAATCGGAGATTTGGCGTCGTGTGCGGCGAGCCAGCGACGCAGCTCGCCATAAACCGCCTCGATGTAGCGCCGGCCGATGAGATCCAGGTCGGTCGACAACGTGCTACGCGGCGGGTCGAAGAATCGGCGATGCACGGGGTTCGGATCCGGGCAGCCTATCAATCTTAGCGTCGTGACATGATGCGCCGGTACCATGCGGGTGTAGGACGGATGGAACTGGTTGGCCCACCCGCGCCTGTCGAGCTCGGCGGCAATCTCGTCGATGCGCTCGGCGACGATCAGCACCGGACCATCGACGGCCTTCGCCAGGAAGTAGCGCAGTGGACGATCGAGGCTTCGCGCGAGGAGCACGCGTTCACCGTCCTGAGCCACGAGCGCAAATGATCCGTCAAGGGCGAGAACTTCGCGGACGTCACTAGCGAGCAACCTGCGCCGGGCCTCAGATTCGTCGACCGTCCAGAGTCGTTGGGATTCCCTGGCAATCAGATTGACGACTCGGGAAATCGGCAGTTGGCTCATGATCAAAAAATACCTCTAGTCTCTCACGCATGCACCGGTCGCGGTATCTCGCCCTCGTTGTTCATCTTCTGCTGTCGGGTTGCACCACGGAAAAAAGGGAAGCTCCGCTGTTCAAGCTTCTGAGCCCCAATGAAACCGGCGTCAAGTTCGCGAACACCATCACCACCAGCGATTCGCTGAACGTCCAGACCGATGTCTACATCTTCAACGGCGCTGGGGTCGCAGTGGGCGACATCAACAATGACGGACTGCCGGACATCTTCTTCACCGGCAACATGGTGTCGAGCCGCTTGTACCTCAACAAAGGCGGGATGCGCTTCGAAGACATCACCGAGAAGGCGGGCGTTACGACCAAGCGCTGGGCTACCGGCGCCACGATGGTGGACATCAACGGCGATGGCTACCTCGACATCTATGTCTCCGTTTCAGGTCCAGAGTGGTCGAAGCTGGAAGACCGCGCCAACCTGCTCTTCGTCAATAACAAAGACGGCACCTTCACCGAGTCGGCTGCTCAATACGGCATCGCCGACACTGGATTCACCACCCACGCCGTTTTTCTCGATTACAACAAGGACGGCTGCCTCGACCTTTTCCTGCTTAACAACTCGCCCAGGGACTTCACGCGCGGCGTCACCAGTCATCCGACTGGGATGCGTGGCAACACGCCCGGTAGCTACAACGAGCTCTATCGCAACGATTGTCCAGGCGGCAAGCCCGGCAAATTCACCAACGTCTCGGCCGAGGCCGGCATTCTTCGCGACGCGGGTTATGGACTCGGCGTCGTCGTGGCCGATTTGAACGGAGATGGCTGGCCCGACATCTACGTCTCCAACGACGGCATTCCCAACGACGTGATCTACATCAACAATCGCGATGGAACGTTCACCAACATCGCCGCGAAATCCTTGAAGCACTCCAGCCAGGCGGGTATGGGCGTCGACGTGGCCGATTTCAACAACGATGGGCGGCCCGACATCATCCAGGCCGACATGATGCCGAGCGACCTCGCGCGCAGAAAGCGAATGAGCGGATTCATGACCGAGGGCAATTTGCTCGACACGCGCAGCCGCGGATTTCGCGACGACTACTCCGAGAACTCGCTGCAGTTGAACAACGGAGTAACCAGAGACGGCAATCCGGTCTTCAGCGACATCGCCCGCATGGCTGGTGTTGCGCACACCGACTGGAGTTGGAGCGCCCTGTTCGCGGACTTCGACAACGATGGTTACAAGGACATCTTCATCGGCAACGGCTATCCCAAGGCGGTCAACGACCTCGACTACATGAACGCCTTGTTCGGTGCCAGAGAGAGGGGAGACAAAGCGGGCGCGCGCCGGCTGCTGAAGGATTTGCCGGGCTACGAGCTCTCGAACTACGTCTTCCGCAACAACGGTGACCTGACGTTCACCGACATGACCAAGGCGTGGGGGATGGATCAGCCGAGTTATTCATACGGTGCGGCCTACGCCGACCTCGATAACGATGGCAAGCTCGACCTGGTGGTGAACAACATCGATGCCCCGGCGTTCATCTATCGGAACATTGCGCCGAGCGATGACGCGCACCACTACCTGGAAGTCCGGCTCCGCGGTGAATCGCCACGGGAGCTCACGGCCGGGATCGGAGCACAGTTGATCGCGACGGCAGGAGGAAAGAAGCAGTACATCTACTATTCGCCCTATCGGGGTTTTATGTCGACAATGGACGACCGTGCGCATTTCGGTCTGGGGCACGCCCAACGCGTCGACAGTCTGGAAATTGAGTGGCCTGACGGGCGTTACCAGCTGCTCACGAACGTCGCCGTCGATCGCCTTCTAATGGTGAAGCAGTCCGACGCGACCGAGCGCAAAGGTTCGACCGGTCTGCAGACTGCCGCGTCATCCAGCGACCAATGGTTCCAGCCCCTGGATGCACGAGGACTCAAGTACAAGCAGGCCGTCTCTACGCAGATGGACTTCAGCGTTCAACCCTTGTTGCCTTACTTGCTTTCCAGCCACGGTCCTGCAATAGCTGTCGCAGATGTCAACGGCGACGGACTCGACGACATCTTTGTGGGAGGCGGTGGCGGTACGCCGGGAAAGCTTTTCCTGCAACGCAAAGACGGCAGCTTCGTCGAATCCAGTCAGGGACAGCCATGGGAAGCGGACAAGGGCTACGAGGATTGGAGCGCGGTCTTCTTCGATGCAAACGGCGACGGCCGTCCGGATCTGTACGTGGCGAGCGGCGGGTATCAGCTGGCGCCAACTTCGCCGCTACTGCAGGACCGGCTCTACATCAATCAGGGCAATGGCAAGTTCGTGCGTGACACTCGGGCGCTGCCGCCGATGCTCACCAGCAAGTCAGTCGTGCGCGTCGGTGATTTCAACGGCGACGGCAAGCCGGACCTTTTTGTCGGTGGGCGACTGACGCCGCGGAATTATCCGTATCCGACGCGAAGCTACATCCTGCGGAATGATGGCGGCCATTTCACCGATGTGACGGAAGAAGTTGCGCCGGAGCTGGGCAAGCCCGGTGGCATGATCACCGACGCGGCGTGGGTCGATTTCGATGGCGACGGCCGGCTGGATCTCGTCACCGTCGGCGAGTGGATGCCAATCCAGTTCTTCAGGAACGATGGCAAGCGGCTGCTGGACGTGACTCAGTCGACGGGGCTGCCGCCGCTGCGCGGGTGGTGGTACAGCCTCGCCGTCGGCGATTTCGACAACGATGGTCGCCCCGATTTTGTCGCCGGGAATCTTGGCTTGAATTACAGCTACACGACTTCGAAGGACACCACGTTCGGAGTGTACGCCAGCAATTTCACCGGAAACCAGACAACCGAAGTCATTCTAACCGAGAAGATCAACGGAACTGAATATCCGTTGTGGAGCATGGCTCAACTCGGCCGCGAGATCTACCAACTTTCAATACGGTTTCCGACCAATGGATCGTTCGCGGATGCGCCTCTTCGCGAGGCTTTCAGCTCGGCGGCGCTACAGGGGGCGCTGCACTACGAGGCCGACACGTTTGCCAGCATGTATCTGCACAATGACGGTGGGGGGAAGTTCAGCGCGCATCCTCTGCCCAATGCCGCCCAGATCGCACCGATCAAGGGAATCATTGCCACCGACGTGGACGGCGACGGTCATCTCGATCTGATCGTCGCCGGCAACCTTTACGATGCTGAGCCGAACACCGCGCGAGCGGATGCGGGGAACGGACTCTGGCTGAGAGGCGACGGCAAGGGCCACTTCACGCCGGTGTCGCCCGTCGAGAGCGGATTCCTGGCGCCTCTCAACGTCTCGGGTCTCGCTATGATCACCACGCCACGAGGGAAAGCAGTGCTAGTCGCCAACACCACGGATTCGCTGCAGGCCTTCGGCATCCGGAAGCGCTGAAACGACGGTGCAAAAAAAAGGGACGGCCTGAGCCGTCCCTTTTTTCCTGCCGTGAATGTTACCAGCCCGGATTCTGTGTCAGCCTGCTGGTGCCGCCCACCTTGCTCAGCTCGATCTGAAGGTTGGGCAACGGGTAAAGCAGATGGCGCTGTGTGAAGTCTTCGGCGCTGCTCTTGTACGCGACGAACTGCGGTTCAGCGCGGCCGCCAATACCTTTGATGTACCCGTTGAGCCACGTGCTCGCGTAGCTGAGCCCCCACCGGCGCAGATCAAAGAAGCGTTGGCCTTCCATCGCCAATTCGAGTCTGCGCTCCATCCGAACGGCGTCCCTGGCATAAGCTACGCTCGGAAAAGCCGGATATGGGTTTATGCGATACGTCGCCCAGGTAATCGACGGGTCGTTGATGGGGACCGCAATGCGAGCATCTCCACTGCACTGTGGAAACGCGCTCTGAACCGGCGCGCCGATTGTCGGATCAGACCTGAAGCCGCATCCCTGCGCGGTCTTGGCCGCGCGGGCTCTCACCAGGTTTACGTTTACCAGCGCGCCGGCGAGGTCGGGCGTGGATTTTTCGACCTGCGCTTCTGCCAGGAGGAGCAAAAGGTCGGCAAACCGGAATAGGTGAATGTGCACCGAGTTCTGCTGCGTCGGGGCCCATCCTCCTGCTACCTGCTCGGCGCCACTGGCGGCCTCGTGAGCATTCTTCTTCGGACTGTACGGACCCCCGTTGCCGACATCACGTACCCAGCTGTCGGATCCGCTCGTGACTTTCACCAGTCCCCAATCCTTGTAGGGCACGCCGTTGCGACCGACTGTCCAGTCAACGCGCGGGTCTACGGCCGTCATGTTCCCTGCCACGAACTGCGCGTTCGACGAGTTCCAGTTAGCTGGATCGGACAACGCGAGCGGGAGTCCCGCGGCGTCGACCCGGAAAGAGTTGACGAGATTCTGCGACGGCTGATGGAACCCGCAGCAGCCAAAGTGGCTGCCGGAATACGGGAAGTTCAGTCGCTCGCCAAAGTTGGCGTTATCTCCGTTGGTCTGTCCGTCGTTGGCAGAAGCCTGGTACGCAAAGATCGTCTCTGGACCATCGTAGAATTGCTTGAACCCGGTCCAGACGTGATCGAAGCTTGTCTCCAGCGCGTACGGGCCGTTGGTCTTGACGTCCGACAGCGTCGTCACAGCGGCGTCCCACTGGCCGGCGTATGCCTGGACGCGGCCTTTATACGCCTTCGCGGTCCAGGCACCTGCACGTCCCTTATCCCGCGGCGTATTCGGCAGCAATTTGGACGCTGAATCGAAGTCCTTGATCAGGTCTGTTACGACTTGCGCCTGGGTCTCGTTCGCCTTGCGGAAATCCGTATCGTCTTCGCGGTAATACGGAATGTTGCCCCACATCCGATAGGCCTCGAAGTGGTAGTACCCACGAAGGAATGTTGCCTCTCCTTCGATCGCCTTGGCATCCGCGGCGGAGATTATGGCCGGGTTCGACGCCACTTTCTTCAGCAGACGTAGGGCGGCGTTTGCCCGCGAAATTCCTTCGTAGACGATCGTCCACTTCTGGTTGATGTAATCCTGACCATCGGGCGCGCTCCAGTGACGCCCCTCAATGTCATTGATCGGCGGCTGATCGGTGTTCGTGGATCCTTTGTAGGCGTCGTCCGCGGCGACGTTACCCCAGACCCAGTTGCTTGCGGCGCAACCCCACGAGCCGCCAATGGGACAATCCAGAGCACGGTACGCTGCTACCAGAGTTCCCTCGACACCTGACTTCGTCGATAAGGTTCCCTCATTCAGCGTCCCTTGCGGAGTTGCGTTATTAGCCAGGAAATCCTTGCAGCCGTAGAGACCGGCCGACAGTAGTGTCAGCACCGCCGTCCCTACGAGCAGTCTGTAATTCGATGCGATTTTCATCGTCTTCACTTCCTCGAAAAAAGGCCGATTCGTTAGAACGAGGTCACAATGCCAACACTGAAAATTCTGTTGCTCGGATACGAGCCGCGATCGACGCCGCGATACTGATCGCGAACATCGCCCGCTGCGCCGAATACGTTCGCCGCCGGCAGTGACGGATCCAACGCGTCGTAGCTGGTAATGGTGAACAGGTTGTCACCCTGGACGTAGACTCTCGCGCCTGGCAGATAAGTCGCTGTCGACGGAAGAGTGTAGCCGATCTGAAGGTTACGCAGCCTGGTGTACGTTCCGTCCTTCACGTAGAAGCTGCTGAGCGCACGACTAAAGGTGTCGTTGACGTCGATGCGCGGGTACTTGGGATTGAGATTCGTCGGCGTCCACGAGTTAGCCAGCAGGTCCTTCTTGACGTTTGTCTCGAACTCGCGGAACACGTAGAACTCCATCTGGTTCTCGAAGATCTTGTTGCCGTAGCTGCCGAAGACCGTCGCGCTGGCGTCCCAGTTGCCGCGGTGCACGCCGAGGTCGACGCCAGCGGTGAACTTCGGATGGGGGCTGCCGATGATGGTGCGGTCATTGACATTGATCACGCCGTCGCCGTTCACATCTCTGAACTTGAGGCGGCCCATCTGGGCGCCATCCTGACACGGATTGGCGACGCCGCAGCCGCCGGCAGGCGTGTGCGCAGCAGCATCAGCTGCACTGCTGAAGTAGCCATCGGCGATGTAACCGTAGAACGAGCCGATCGGGTTGCCAACTTTGTTAATGATCTGATTGCCGAACCGTGTGAAGATCGGGCCGATGAACGACTGCTGGTCTCCATTAATGGAGACGATCGTGTTCTTGTAGTGGCTGCCGTTGAAGGTGAGGTTCCACCACGACGCCTGGTGTCCGACGGAGAAATCGAATCCGGTATTGCGCATCTTGCCGATGTTGACGATCGGCGGCGACGCCTGTCCGGCCGTGGCCGGCAACGCGGGGTTGAATAGCAGGTTGTTGGTGTTACGCCGATAAACGTCGACGACGAAGTTGATGTTGCCGTTGAACAGCGTCATGTCGGCGCCGACGTTCTGGGATTTGTTTTCCTCCCACTGCAAGTTCGGATTGCCGAGCGATGTCTGCCGGAATCCCGGTGCGATGCTATTGCCCGACCCGGTCACATCGTAATACGTGTCGCCTGTCGCACCGCCAAATTGAGATACGATACGTCCAGACGGTATGAGCTGGTTCCCCGTACGGCCGACTCCGTAACGGAGCATGACGTCGTTGAGGAATCTGTTGCCAGAGAGGAACCGCTCGTTAGTGATGTGCCATCCCAGCCCGAACGCCGGGAAGGTTCCCCACTGGTGACCCGGCGCCAGCCGCGACGAGCCATCTCTGCGGACCGTAAAGCTCGCGACGTATTTGTCGGCAAAGTTGTAGTCGGCTTTTCCGAAGAGGGACAACAGCGCTGCCTTACCGCCGGTGCTCGACACGTTCTTCGTCTTGGAGTCGCCCAGCGCGTCCTGGATGTATCTCGAATTGATATCGGTGTTCAGGAGATTGCCGATGTGCCCGGTGAGGAACCGGTTCTGACTCTGGTTCGCTTCCTGGCCGATCAGGAAGTCGAAGTTGTGGCTGCCAAGCGCCTTGACGAAGCGCGCCGTGTTGCTCCACGTCCAGTCAAGGAACTGATTGTTGTTCTCGTCGATGGCGTTGCTGAAGGTTGCCTCGGCCACCTCGGGGCTTGGCGGCGTGAACCCGGCGAACGAGTTCTGACCGGTGTTGAAGCCGAGCCTCGTCTTCACCGAAAGCGCAGGAGTGAGGTCGAGTCCACCAAACACGTTTCCGAAGAGGTTGAGATTCTTCTGGATATCGTTCTTGTGCGCGGTGGCGAATTTGACTGGGTTGGTCTGGTTGCCGAGTGTCGTTGCCTTGCCGCCCGCAAAATTGCCCATGATGTCGTAAACCGGGATGACCGGCTGCATCAAGATGTTCTTGCCGAGGATTCCGTCTTCGGCGTAGCCGCCCGGGTCGTCGGGCAGACCGCCGTAGTGGCGCTCTAGTGCGAGGGCGACGTTCTCACCGAAGTTCAGCATGCCCCGGTTGAACTGGGTATTGGCGCGAACTGTTCCACGCTTGAAGTCGTTGAAGATCGCCGTGCCACCCTGATGGAAGTAGTTGAACGCGACGCGATAGGCGTTGGCGTCACTGCCGCCGTTCACATCAAGGTTGTAATCGCCGACCTGGCCGTGACCGAATACCTCACTCCACCAGTTGGTGCCGGCGCTGCCCGGCATGATCAAACTGTTGGGATAGGAATAGAGCGCGGCGTTGACCGCGGTTGGACGACCGAAAGCATCGGTCGCCGTGGCGGTGCCAGGAGCGGCGAAGATGTAAGCTGGAACCGTCGGGTTGTTGGGATCACCGAAAATGTTCGTCGGTACGGCCAAACCCGCGTTGACGTAGGCTGCCTTCAGCACCGCCGCGTAATCGAGCGAGTTAGTGATCAGAATATCGTCGTAGCCGCGCACCGGAGTGGTGACGCCAGTCCTGACGCGCAACGTGGTCTGCGGAGCGCCCTGGACTCCCTTCTTGGTCGTCTCGATGAGCACCACGCCGTTGCTTGCGCGTGAACCGTAAATCGAAGACGCCGACGCATCCTTCAACACCTGGACCGACGTTATGTCGTCAGGATTCAGGAAGTTGAGGTAACTCTCCTGGACCGGAGTTCCGTCGATCACGTAAAGCGGATCGTTGTTCTGGAACGAGCTGATGCCGCGGATTCTGACAGTGCTGCGCGAACCCGGCGTTCCGCCGGACACGACCGTCACGCCGGGGACCGCAGCGTCGAGTCGCTGCAGCACGCTGGCGCCAGTCTGCTTCTGCGCGCTCTCAATGTTCACGCTGGAGACCGCGCCGGTAATGTCACCGCGTCGCTGCTCGGTGTACGCAGTCACCACCACCTGCTCGAGGTATGGCACGTTCGCCATGGTGACGTCGACGACGTTGCGTCCGGCGACCGTCGTCTGAACGGGTCGTTGTCCGACGAGTGAGTACGTCAGCACTGCGTCGGCGGGCGCGGTTATTCGATATCGACCGCCAGCGTCGGTAATGGTGCGGGCATCCGTGCCCTGAACGCGCACCGTGACTCCGGGAAGTGGAGTCCCACCGGTGGACGTGACTGTTCCGGAAACCACGGTGTTCTGAGCGAATGCGGATCCGCTGATAACCAGCGCGAACAGCAGGCTCATTCCAACCGCGATCAGGACGCGCCAGCGCCCGTCCCGGAACGAGTTTCTACCAGACTTCTTCTCCATGTTTTCCCCCCCGGTTGTTGCCAACCTCAATTGTTCTCCTCCGGTCGTTTCATTGACTTGAGGCCCTGCATCGCGATCACGTCGCGATAAGTAATCAGCTTCACGTTGTGGGCTTTGACCGCAGCACTGAAACGCTCGGAGGTCACGGCATCGAGCTCGCCCTGACGGTTCTTGCTCATCTCAGAGAGTCCGCCATCCGTGTTCATATCCAGCAACGCGCCGAGCTCGGCGTTGTCGATGCCGACGTGAGTGACGAGCACCGTAAATCCGGGCTTGAGTCTGTTCACCAGCGCCACGAGGCTGTCCGGTTTATCGGCGGGTCGTGCGTCGTACTGCGGGTTGTATCTGGGCTCGCCAAAGTATTGCATCATCCCAAAGCCGTACTCTTTGGCGAGTCGCTCGGCGATGGCGAGGAACCGGGGATCGCGGAACACGGTTCCCATGTGGTAATCGACATAGTCGATCTTGAGTCCTGAATGCTTCGCACGCTCGATCTGAGCCCTGAGCTCAGTCTCGACTTGCTTGAGATCGGGGTGATTCTCCTCGAGTGCTTTCGATGTCGGGAAGAAGTAGCCATCGGCGTCGACCAGTGTCGGCACTGTACCTGTGCCGGCCACCGGACCCCACCGATAGTTCTTCCACTCGGAATTGAGAGTGAGGTGAATTCCCACGGCGACCTCTGGATGCCTCTTCAGGATCTCGACGGTCTCCTGATACCATGGGGTGGGAAACATCACCGACACCGAAACCGGAAGTCCGGTGGAGATCAGTCGCTCGATCGCCATGTTCACGCTGTGACTCATTCCGGCGTCGTCACTGCGAATGACCAAATAGGTCGGCCCACTTGTAGAGGGATGCGCCGAGACGGCGGCCTGACCAAGAAAGATTCTCGGCGAGGCGCACAACAATCCACCAGCAATCAGGGCTGTGTATCGAAGCAGCCGCGTACGACGACCCTCGCTGCAGAGGTAGTCAGACAAGTCGGCCTATCTCACACCACGAGCCCGCCAAGCAACCTGAGGAGGCTTGGAAGACACTTTCTAATACGACCCCGTTTTCGGGTTGTCAAGTAGAATGTTCCCACGCCCCAAGAATCTTGATGTCATCTCCATGTTATATGGTATCATCGGCAGCACGACTCACCTTTCGCTCTTGAGAGACGAAAACATGCGCAGCAGCCACCAGCCGATTCGGCTTTTTCTGATCGTTTTGTGCGCTCTCGTTTTGGCGGGCGCCGTCGGCGGCGAGTATCCCCGCGCCAGCGCGCCACCGATGCGCGTCGTCGGCTATCTCGCATCATGGGGAGTGCGCAACAAGGGGACGTCGATCGCGAATCTCCCGGCGAAACATCTCACTCACATCTTCTACGCGTTCGCCGAGATTGCGCCCGATGGATCCGTGACCCTCGGCAATCGATGCGTCGATGTCGGTGCGTGTGACAGTGGCGCGTCACTTCCACGTGTCGCCGGCGGAAATTTCGGCGAGCTCCTGCGCCTGAAGTCGCGCTATCCCCATCTCAGGCTGGCGATCTCGATCGGTGGCTGGGGTGGATCCGCCAGATTCTCCGACGCCGCGCTCAACGATGCTTCTCGCCGCAGGTTCGCGGCATCCGCGATCGATTTATTCATTCGACGGTGGCTAGGCCTCTTCGACGGCATCGACATCGACTGGGAATTTCCCGTCGAAGGTGGGCTCAAGGGAAATGTCGAACGCCCGGAAGACAAGCAGAACTTCACCCTGCTGCTGTCCGAGCTGCGGCGTGAGCTCGATGCTCAGGGGCAGCGCGACAAGCGCCATTACGAGCTGACGATCGCCGCCTCGGCGCGGCCCGCCGAGATCGCCAACCTTGAAGTGCAGAAGATCATCCCGCTGCTCGACTTCATCAACGTGATGACCTACGACTATCACACCGGCTTCCGCTACGCGCACTTCAACGCGCCGCTGTACGCCGTCGCGAATGATCCGACTCCCGATCTCACCATCGACTCGACGATGCGCGTATTCAGCAATAGCGGCGTACCGGCGCAGAAGCTGCTCATCGGCATTCCATTCTTCGCGCGAGCATTCGGCGGAGTCGCGAACCTAAATGGCGGACTGCTCCAGCCGGCCCCGACTCCCCCAAGAGATTGGCGCGACTCCGACGGGGACTGGCGCCGCGTCGCCGCCACCCGACTCCACAATCCGCGCTACGTGCGACACTGGGAGAAGAAGGCTCGCGTGCCGTGGCTCTACGATTCGACGAGCAAAAACTGGATCAGCTACGACGATCCCGAGTCGGTCCGCGCCAAGATGGACTACGTACGCCAGCACAGTTACGGCGGCGTTGTGATCTGGGAGCTCGGCGCCGACGATGGCCAGCTGATGCGAGCCATCGCCGGAGAGAAATAATGGCAACGACTAGCTCGCGCGCTTTCTCCATTCGACGCTGCACCACGGCGGACGCTGAAACCGTGGCGGCGCTCGGCGCGCGTCTCTTCGCGGATACCTACGGTCCGACCCACCCGGAGCCGGAGCTGAGTCGGTACCTCGCGCGATCGTTCGCGGTGAATGACGTGCGCGATGCGATCGCCAGCGACGACGTCAGGATGCTGGTCGTCGAGGATGCGGAGCGCGGCCCCATCGCCTACGCGTACTTGCGCGCGAGTCCGGAGCCGCCAGCCGGAGTGGAAGGATCGCGAGCGGTCGAGATCGTCCGGTTCTACGTCGACACCGCCTGCCAGGGCCGCGGAGTCGGCGCCGCTCTGATGGAGGAATGCCTGGACGAGGCGGAGGAACGCGGCGCCGATGTGGTATGGCTACAGGTTTGGAAGGAGGCGCCTTGGGCGGTGGGGTTTTATGCGCGCGTGGGGTTTGTCGTGGTGGGATCGGCGCCTTTTTACTTTGGGGAGCAGATTGGAGATGATCACATCATGGCGCGACCGGTCGCCTGAGAGATAAAGGAAGGCCGCTCGACGGGAAGCGGATTGCGAATTGCAAACTGAGTTCGAAGTACGAACCTGCTGCGATGTGCGAACCGACTGCGAGCTGAGAAGTCAGAACCAGAACCTAGTTCTCACTCGTGCCGCTCGCCTGAGTTGAATGGCCGGACTAAGCGGTCGCGTTCACGCGGAATTATTGCCAGAAGCAGTCGGCGGATGTGCTCAAGTTTGTCGAGTCTCTCGTTAGCGACGACTTCTCCCAGGACCTGTTTTGCAGTTCGGTACCAGGTCATGCTTTCACGCACTGAACCCAGTGAATACTCAAAAAAACGGGCGCGCTCCCGACCGGAGCTGCGGGAATAACCCTCGGCGAGATTGGCTGCAATCGAACCCACCGCTGCGTAGAGTTGACCGGCAACTCTATCCGTCACTCGATGCTTCTTGAGTTTCTCGGCATCTATCCAAGAGACCTCTGACAACTCCCGCGCTAGCTGATAAGCGCGCATGCGCGACAGCGGATCATCCTGGTCCGATCGCGCGGGGAAAGAGTGAGCCACGGCGCTCAAGATGCGGCCAGACGACCCGAACGAAATGATCGTCTCGTGCCCATCCGTACCTGTTTCTTGCGACACCGCTTGCCAAACCGTACTTCAGTTCGCACTTCGGAGTTCGGAGTCGGCTCGCACTTCGCAGCAGGTTCGTACTTCGCACTCAGTTTGCGATTCGCAATCCGCTTCTCCCGTCGATCCGCCAGAATGGCGGTCTTTTTCAACGTGACTGCCCAAGCCAGAAATCAGTCTCTCCATAGTGAGACTTCCCATCCAATTTCGCATCTGGCGTCGCTCGATCCCGATTGCCTGGGATCAGACGCGAATAGTGCAGCCGACGAAGATCGCCCTCAGCGTCGCCATCTCCGCGCTCAACCTACTCTGGCAAGGACATGGCATCCTCAGGTCGTCTCCCATTGCGATGCGCTTCGTCGTCGTCGCCGTCGCAGCCTACATGGTTACGACGATCGCCGAATTTCTGTGGCTGCTTTCGACGGGACCACGTTTGACCGGCTTCGAATCGCTGACGGCGGATAGGGAAGTCGGCAAGGCACAATCAACCGACCCATTGGCGACCGAGCTGAGTGATCTTCCCCAAGCCGACCTGCGCGAGGAAGCCCTCGAATTCGCCCGGGAGATGAAAGACTTCGAGGCCGGCAGCGATCGGGAATTCGTCAACAGCCTGGCCGCTGCTCAACCCGCGAATGCAGCTACCGAATCAGAACGCGACGAAATGCTCGACAAACAAAGCGCCGAGCTGATGGAGCACAACCTCCGTACGTGGCGCGTTTACAGAGAGAAATTTTACCAGCCCGCTCGCGCCTTCCGCGACGAGCTGCGCAAAAGACTCGGCATCCGCAACGTCAACAGCGAGCCGAGGATTCCCGCCCTGGATCACGCCGAGCTGGAGGGAGCCAAGCCGATCGCCCAGGCCGCCGATTATCTGGCTGGACTAGCTCGCCGACTTAAGTAGCTCCTCATCGGGCTTTATCGGTTCTTCGGATTTCTGCGGCTCTACCAGACCGACCTGGATCTGCGATAGCGCATCGGGCGATATGCTGTGGGTCGCCGAGACGTTGAATTTGCGACGCAGGTACTCCTCGAAGCTTATCCACTCGCCCTCGTATTCGACCGATCGCGTCCACGCGCAGAGGGTGACGAGGTTGCGATAATGCTCGGCGCCGCGCGCAAGCACCAACAGCGCGATCATCATGATCGCGAGTGCGCCGGCGAGTCCAAGCGACACCATGTCTCCACTCCGCATCTCGGTGACAAGCGCCTGCTGGCGGTTACGAAGCACGCTCGCTTCCTCCTCGGTCATCGCCTGCAGGCCGGTGCGGATCGACGTCATCAGGCTGTCGCTGTGCTTCGTACTGACGATCCTCACCGCCAGATCACGATTCCCGCTGCGGGCAATCTTGATCGTTGAGTCGAACTCGTTGAACTTGGCGCGCGATTGCGATTCTATGATCAGCAGCCGCCGCAGCTGCGCCGAATTGTCGGCGACGAGAGTGCGGAGATTCCCGACGCGGGACCGCACATCGTTCTTCGCATTGGTGTAGGGGGCGAGGAAGTTGATGTTCGAGGTAAGGAGGTAGCTGCGCTGGCTTGCTTCCGCCTCGCTCATTCGAGCTTCCACCGTTGCCAGCTCGCGCTGAACTTCGAGCGTGTGACTTACCCACTCGAATGAGTCGACCGCGGCGGTGCCTCCCTTCCATTCCAGCAGGAGGAGGGCGCCCATAACGAGCGCCGTAGACGCCAGTCCGAAGGAAAGGAGGACGGGTCTGCTATGGGGAATCTTCATTTTTGTGACCTTGAGGCGGACGTCGCGGGCTATTTTCTACTCCTAAAGGACGATTCAGGGACTTCCCTGGTATCCAGCGTCCTCCGTTGAGCAGCGCTGCTGGCCGTGTGCCGGTGTGCGATATTTCCCGCCGTGCCAACGCCAGCTCCGCCGCGAAAAGAAGACCTTCCGTTGCACGAGGACGTTCGCTGGCTTGCCGGCGCACTCGGTCGGGTGATTAGAAGGCTGGAGGGGGAGGAAGCACTCCAGATCGTCGAACAACTACGGGTTGCGACCCGGGCGCGCCGGCATGGCGAGTCCGGCGCGGCCAGCCTCGACGACCTGCTCGCGCAAATCGACGGTTTCTCGGTCGAACAGTGTGCGTTGGCGGCGCGAGCGTTCACGCTCTTCTTCCTGCTGATCAACACCGCCGAGCAAACCCACCGCGTCAGAAGGCGAAATGCTTATTTGGGGAGGGCGAGGACCGATCCGCAACCGGCCTCGGCGCGCTGGACGATGCGCCAGTTGCGCGGACTAGGCGTCAGCACGGACGCCATCGAGCAGGCGATGTTGAAGCTCGGCATCAGACCAGTTCTCACCGCGCATCCCACCGAATCGACGCGCCGGACGCTGCTTGGTCTTCAAGCGCGAGTCGCCGACGGCCTGCTCGCCCGCGAGGCGGCGCCCGCTGACGAAGTCAGATTGATCGAGCAATCGCTCGAGGGCGAAGTCGAGCTGCTTTGGTTGACGAGCGAAGTCCGTCAGGATAGGCCGACGGTCATGGACGAAGTCAGCTCCGCGCTGTGGTACCTGGAGACGCGGTTGCTCGAGGCGGGCGCCTACATGCACACCACGCTTGCGCTCGCGTTCGAGGAAGAATTCGCGCGCTCCGCCGATTCATTCCGCCTCGCCGTTCCGCTGCGATTCGGAACCTGGGTAGGCGGTGATCGCGACGGAAATCCATACGTAACTCCCGAGACAACGATTGCAACCGCTCGACGAGCCAGCCACGTCATCCTTGGACGTTATCTGGAGGCGCTGGATGACCTAACACGTCGGCTTTCGCTTTCGTCGTCGGTCGCACCGCCGCTCGATGCTTTGATCAAGTCGCTGGAGAGCGATCGAAAGTTGTTGCCTCTCGTCTGGAAGAAGAATCGAGGGCGGAACGCCGACGAGCCGCTGCGACTCAAACTGAGCTTCATGGCAGCACGCATCGATGCGACTCGCGGGGTGGTGGCTTCACGCGACGCCGGACGCCCGAAAAAAGACAAGGCAGCATATCAAAATGTTGAAGCATTTGAGAGCGATGTGCTGCTGGTGCGTAAAGCGCTGTTGCGCGCCGGCGCCGAGCAGGCCTGTCGCGCGACTGTCGATCCCCTTTATGCGGCGGTGCGGGCGCACGGATTCCACGGGTTCATGATGGATGTCCGTGATCACGCCGACATCCACTCGGCGGCGGTCAAAGAGATATTGGCGGCAAAAACCGATGCTGCGGAAGGGAAGCGCCTGCGGTTGGCCCTCGAAGGGAATCGAGCTATCGTCTCGCGAAATCGGAAGCTTTCCGATGACACGCGCCGCGTGGTGGACACTTTCGACGCCATCCGCACCATCCAGAACGAAGCGGGGGAAGCCGCGGCTTGCACCTACATCGTTTCGATGACGCGCTCTGTCGACGACCTGCTAAAGGTGCTGCTGCTGGCGCGCGAGGCGGGACTGGTTAGCCTCACCGGCAACAAACCGATGTCGCGTCTCGATGTCGTCCCGTTATTCGAGACGCTCGAAGATCTCGAGCACGCGCCGAACGTCATGCGCTCGCTCCTCGAGGATCCGATTTATTCGCGACAGCTCGACGCACGCGGGCGCAAGCAGGAGGTGATGATCGGCTACTCCGATTCTGGAAAGGATGCCGGAATGATCGCCGCGTCGTGGGGATTGTATCGCGCACAGGAGTCCCTGGCCGAGGTCTTTGACGATGCGCGGGTGCAGCTGACCCTCTTTCATGGGCGTGGGGGCAGCGTCGGCCGGGGCGGTGGGTCGCCGGTCTATCGCGCGCTCGCGGCGCTCCCTCCCGGGACGACTCACGGACGCATTAAGATCACCGAGCAGGGCGAGATCGTGTCACAGCAGTTCGGACTGTTGCCGGTAGCCGAGCGAACGCTGGAGGTGACGGCAGCCGGCGTTCTGCTCCAGGAATTCAGCGACTGGCGCAAGCGAGCAGGCGTCAAGGAAGTCGAAGACTTTCGCGAGGTGATGGATCGAATGTCAGCGCGCTCGCGGGATGTCTATCACAGCCTCGTCTACGATGGCGACGCGCTGTTCCAGCTCTTTCGCATGGCGACGCCGATCGACGAGCTGGCCAACGCTCGCTTTGGCTCGCGACCCGCCTATCGTCCCGGCGCCAAGGCGGGGATTGAAGGAATTCGCGCCATCCCCTGGGGATTCGGCTGGACCCAGATCCGTCTCATGCTCACCGGGTGGCTCGGCGTCGGTACTGCGCTGGGTCAGGAGGTCTCGACGCGGGCTGGATTGCGCCGGCTGCAGCGGATGGCGGAGACGTGGCCGTTCGTCGATGACATGCTGGGCAAGGTGGAGATGGTCTGCGCCAAGACCGATGTCGATATCGCGCGGGCATACGTGCGGCACCTTGGCGGCGATCTCAGGCTGCTCGAGTCACTCGTCGACGAGTACCACCGCGCGGTCGAGGCGCTAATGCTGATTCGCGGACACCGGCACCTACTCGACGATACCCCGGTCCTGCAATCGGCGATCGCCTTGCGGAATCCATACGTGGATCCGTTATCCCTGCTGCAAATCTCGTTGCTGCGACGCAAGCGAACCGGTGCCGCCAGAAACAAGCGTGAGAGTGAGGCGATCAGCGATGCGCTGGCGACCACGCTCAGTGGAATCGCACAGGGGCTACGTAACACCGGCTGAGCAGGACCCCATTCTGCGCGTCACGAACTCATGCTTGAGTGATGACGTGCAGCGTGCTATATCGAGTCAGTGTGATGCACACTCACAAACGAGGGTAGGGATGCAACTGCAGCAGCATTCGCCCGAAGTGACGAGCGTCACCCCTGATGCTCGTCCCAGCAAATCCGTTCGCGCCGATGATTCCAGCGCCGAGCTGGAGAAACTGCAGGAAGAGCTGCGGCGTGTGCGCGACCGGGCGCGCAAGCTTCTCGACGTCACGACCGCGCTTTCAGAGGCGCGGTCCGTCGAAGACGTTACTCGCGCCTTCCTGACCAAGGGCCTCGCCGTCGTCGAAGCCGCGCGTGGCGTGCTCGTTTCGATCGAGGGCGATCAGCTGCGGCTGTTGGGAACCAGTGGCATCAGTCCGGAGCTGGAAGCGAAGCTCGGAGCTCTCACCCTCCAGTCGGAGATCCCGGTTGTGCACGCGTTGCGCAAAGGTGAGATGATCTCGATCGAGTCAGCGGACGACTTTCGGCGCCTGTATGCCAGCGCCTACGAGGGGTTCGCCGAGCTGGCGGACATGGAGACATATCTGGCACTCCCGCTGATGCACGCCGGTGAAACGATAGGTGCCGTGGCGCTGCACTTTCGCGAAGCCGGCGCGCTCGGTGCTGCCGACCGTGCCTTCACGCTGCTCCTGGCGCAGGTCACCGCGACGTCTCTCTATCGGGCGAAGAGCTACGACGCCGAACAGGAGATGCGGAAAAACGCCGAGCTCGTGGCACAGGCGCGCGAAGAAGTGCTGGGCGTGGTCGCGCACGATCTGAGAAACCCGCTTAGTCTGATCGTCACCACGACGGAGCTGCTCCAGGAAGAGGATCTGGAGCCGTCACGCCGAAAGCAAATCCTCGACATCGCGATGCGGGCCGGCAAGCAGATGAACCGGCTCATCGACGATCTGCTCGACACGGTGCACATCGAATCGGGCAAGTTCGTGCTGTCTCTCGAAGATGTCGATGTCTGCACGATCCTCCGCCAGGCGGAGGAGACTTTTCGCCCCATCGCCGATCGACGCGGCATCAGGCTGACCGCCCTCTGTCCCGCCGGAGAGGTGTGGGTACACGCGGATCCCTTCCGCGTCACGCAGGTTCTCGGAAATCTCATTGGCAACGCAATCAAGTTCACACCGGAGGGTGGTAGGGTCACCTTTGGCGGCCTCATCTCGGGGGACGAAGTGGAGTTCCGCGTTACTGACACTGGACCGGGGATTTCGCCGGAACAGGGGAAGCATCTTTTCGAGATGTTCTGGCAGGCGCGTCTCAACGACAGGCGCGGTGTCGGGCTCGGGCTCACGATTGCCAAGGGAATCGTCGATGCTCACGGTGGTCGGATCTGGTTCGTTAGCGAGCCAGGCGCCGGCAGCACCTTTTCATTCAGCCTTCCAACTCTGAAGCAACCCGCCGCTGTCGCGGCTACTTGATCTTCAACCCCTTGAGCTTCGGATCGAGCGGTGGGTACTTGAGGTCGAGCGAGTCGAGTGTGTCGGCGATTTTGCGGGCGACCAGCACGTCGCGCACATCTTCGTCATCTGCCGGCACGAGATACCAGCGCGCCCAACTGGTGCTGCATTTCGCGATCGCGTCTCGATAGGCGTCGGTGTACTCGCTCCATAGCTCGCGGTCGTCGAGATCGCCGAGCCTGAATTTCCAGTTCTTCTTCCTGTCCTTCAGGCGATCGGTCAATCGTTTCTTCTGCTCGTCCCGCGAGACGTGCAGGAAGAATTTCAAGATCACAACCGAGTTTTCCGTCAGCACTCGCTCGAAATCGTTGATTTGGTGGTAACGCGCCGACCAGACACTCTCGGGCAGCGTCTGGTGGGCCCGCGGTACGATCACATCCTCGTAATGGGATCGATTGAAGATCCCGATCATGCGGCGCGGCGGGACTCTTTGCTCGATCCGCCACAGGAAATCGTGCTCCAGCTCGACCTCGGTTGGCACCTTGAAGCTGGTGACCTCGCAGCCCATTGGATTGACGCTGCTGAAGACCTTCCTCACCGTGCCGTCCTTGCCGGATGCGTCGCGACCCTGGAGCACGACTAGCAGCGCGAACCGCGCATCCGCGTAGAACTTGCCTTGCAGCTTCCGGATGCGCTTGCTCTCCTGCTTCGCCTCGTCCTTGAGCGTCTCCCCTTTGGCAAGACCTCTTGGAGGCGCCGCATCGTCGTCGTCGAGTCTGACCTGACGCGCGCTCGTGATTGGGTGAAGCCTCGCCGGGTTCTTCGCCACTAGCCTACGCGTCTCCCGTATTCACGGACGGCAAGCGTCAACGCGACTATTCCGAATACCGCGAGAATGCCGATCGGCCTCGCCACATCGCGCGGCGTCGCTCCCTTGAGCAGTACGGCGCGCATGATCTCGATGAAGTGTTTCACCGGATTGAATTGCGCCATCCACTGCGCCCACTCCGGCATCGACCGCACCGGAGTGAACAGCCCGCTCATGAGCAGGTAGACCATGATGATGAAGAAGGTGACGAACATCGCCTGCTGTTGCGTGTCGACCAACGTCGAAATGAATAGCCCAATGCCGAGGGCTGCAATGAGATAGACGGCAGCGGCCCCGAACACCAGTGCAATGCTGCCGAGCATTGGGATGTGGAACACAAAACGCGCGACGAGCAATCCGAGCGTCAGCTCGACGAGCGCGATCACCCAGAACGGAATCAGCTTCGCCGCCATGAAGGCGGTCTGCGAGAGCGGCGTCACACTGAGCTGGTCGAGAGTGCCCAGCTCCTTCTCGCGGACGATGTTCATGGCGGCCATCAGCGTGCCGACAACGGTCACCAGCTGCACCAGGATCCCCGGCACCATGTAGTCGCGATAGTCGAGATCGGGATTGTACCAACCCCGCGCGCGCACTTCGATCGGCTGGCCGCTTACTGTTGGCGTGAGCTGGGCGCCCAGCTCATTGGCGTAGGCGCCGACGATCTGCGCCGCGTACGACTGTGTCACACCAGCCGCGGCGCCATCCTCGGCGTTCAGAACGAGTTGGATTTCTGCGCTGCGCGCCCTGACGATGTCACGCTCGAAATCTGTTGGAATGCCGAGAATTACGTCGGTTTTCCGCCGGAGCATCCAGTCATCGGCGACATCCATTGACGGTGACGCGCCGACGGCATTGAAGCGCCGCGATGCCTGCATGCGGTCGATCAGCGCACGCGATGTCTCACTGTGATCCCGATCGACGACGTACATCCGCGAAGTCTTGACCTCGAATGTTGCGGCATTGCCGAGCAACAAAAGCTGGATGATTGGCATCAGCAGCAGTTGGGTAACCATCATCCGGTCACGAAATACCTGGAGAAACTCCTTGCGCAGGAGATAGCGAAGCGTCTGCATCCTATTCCATCCGCGGCTTGAAGCTGCGCATTGCCGCTGCAAGCAGAAGCAACGCCATCGCCGACAACACCAGCGTCTCGCGCCAGAGAATGCCGAGGCCGACGCCCTTGAGCATGATGCCGCGGGCGATGACGATGAACCACCGCGCGGGAACCACGTACGTCACCGGCAGTAGCCACCTTGGCATGCTGGCGATCGGGAAGATCATTCCGGAGAGCAGGGCGTTGGGAAGCATTGTCGCCAGCATCGCAGTGAGCATCGCTGCGCGCTGCGAGGCTGTCTTTGCTGCCACCAGAACTCCCAACGCCAGCGACACCAGCGTGTAGAGGATGCTCTCGAGGAGCAGCAGCACTACGCTGCCGCGGAAGGGCACGTGAAAGACCGCCCACGCAGCGAGAAGCGCCGTGAGGACGTTGGCGAAGGCAAGCGCGAGGTAGGGAAGAACTTTACCGACGATGATCTGTTGCGGGCGAAGCGGCGAGACCAGCAGCACCTCCATCGTCCCGCGCTCTTTTTCACGCGACAACGAAATCGCGGTCATCAGCGCCGAGACCAGGACGAGTACCAACGCAATCAGGCCGGGCACGAACAGGTTCACGCTCTCGAGCGTCGGGTTGAATCGCATGCGCGTCTGGGTGACGATCCGCACCTGACTGCTGCCGGCACTGAGCTCCGCCTGATAAGCCTGGATGACAGCTCGCGTATAGTTCAGATACGTGGTGCCAGTATTCGGATCAGACGCGTCGATCGCGATTAGCAAGCGGGCCGGCTCGGTACTGCGCAGGTGGCTGGCGAAATCGGGATCGAATACCAGCGCCACATCAGCCTTGTCCCTTCTGAAAAGCCGCTCGATGATGTCGGTGCTCCGACCCGTTGCCACGATCCGGAACCGCATCGTCGACAGAAAGCGCGATTGCAGCTCGAGGGTGGCGTTGTCCGGCGTTGGATCGACGACCGCCATCCGGATATCGCGCACGTCGCTGCGCAAAGCGTAACCGAAGAGGATGACCTGGATGAGCGGCATCATCAGTAACACGGTCAACGTCTGCCGATCGCGCAGAATGTGGTGGAGCTCTTTCACCACGAAGGCGCGCAGGGCATTCAGGTTCATGCGGCCTCTCCCTTCTTTGCTCCACGCGCCAGTCGCACGAAGACGTCATCGACGCTATCGGCGCCGAATCGCTCCTTCAGCTCGGTGGGAGTGCCGAGCGCTGAGATTCTGCCGTCGACCATGATCGAGATGCGATCGCAGTACTCCGCCTCGTCCATGTAATGCGTCGTGACGAATACCGTCGTGCCGCGCGCCGCGGCGGCGTAGATCAGCTCCCAGAACTGACGGCGGGTGATGGGATCGACGCCGCCCGTCGGCTCGTCGAGGAAGACGATCTTCGGTTCGTGCAGCAGAGCGACGGAAAACGCGAGCTTCTGCTTCCAGCCGAGCGGAAGCTTTCCCACCAGTTCGTCGGCGTTGCCGGCAAGTCCGAGGGTGTCGAGCATCAACCTGGTGCGCTCTTCGATGTGCGACGGCGCCAGTCCATAGATGCCGCCGTAGAGTCGAATGTTCTCCCTGACCGTGAGATCGGCATAGAGTGAGAATCGCTGGCTCATGTAGCCGATGTTGCGACGTATCTGCTGGCGTTGGCTGTGCACGTCGAAGCCGGCGACGTGGCCGATACCTTCACTTGGAGCGAGCAGTCCGACCAGCATCTTGATCGCCGTCGTCTTGCCGGCGCCGTTGGCGCCAAGGAATCCGAAGACCTCGCCGGTCTTCACGTCGAAGGTGATGTGATCGACGGCGATGAACGACCCGAATCGGCGCGTCAGATTCTGGGCGTCGATCGCGAAGCCGTTGGGCTGTGCTGTGACCGTGGTCATGCCGCAGCCGCCGTCGGAGGTGGAGCCCCGCCCATCAGCTCCATGAAACTGTCTTCGATCCCGGCGCTGATTGGCGCTACCTGGACATCCGAGTGACCGCGCTGCGCGACGTATTGCTGAAGCTCAGGAGCGATTGCCTGGCCCGAGACCTCGGCGCGCTTGTCGGTGTAATGCAGCTCGTCGCCGAACAGATATACCGCATGTGCTTGAGGAAACTCGCGCAACGCGTGCAGCAGCTGGAATCGGTCACCGCCCTTCACCGATAGGAGTGGCAGCGGATAACGGCGTCCAACCGCGCCGGGCGGATCTATCTCCAGAATCTTTCCACTGTGAATCAGTGCCACGCGATCGCAGCGCAGCGCTTCGTCCATGTAGGGAGTGGACACGACGATCGTGAGGCCCGACGCTTTGAGATTGCCAAGCTGATCCCAAAACTCCCGGCGGGAAACGGCGTCGACCCCCGTCGTTGGCTCGTCGAGGAGGAGAATGTCGGGGCGATGCACGAGCGCGCACGAGAGTGCCAGCTTCTGCTTCATTCCACCGGACAACGCGTCGGCTCGACGATCTCTGAACGGCTCGATCTGCCGGTAGATTGGCGCGATCAGCTCGTACCCCTTTTCGACCGTCGTCCCAAACACTGCGGCAAAGAATTCCAGATTCTCGGCGACACTCAGGTCTGGATAAAGGGCGAAACCGCCCGGCATGTAGCCGACGCGCGAGCGAATCGCCCACAGGTCTTTCACCACATCTAGGCCGCATACGCTCGCAGAGCCTTTGTCCGGGATGAGCAGTGTGGTGAGAATTCGGAAAAGCGTCGTCTTCCCGGCGCCGTCTGGGCCGACGAGCCCGAACAACTCTCCCTCCGCGACATCGAACGACACATCGTCGAGGGCTTTCACTTTGTCGAACGACTTGCTGAGCGACTTGAGCTCGACGGCGTTGCTCATGACGGCTGCGGCCCAGGTGCTGGTCCGAGGGTGAGATCCGCCGGCATGCCGATCTTGAGGACACCCTTCGGATTGGCGACATAGATCTTCACCGCGTAGACGAGATCGGCGCGTTCGTCTCGCGTCTGCACCGGTGTCGGCGTGAATTCAGCCTTGGTGGCGATCCAGCGCACCACGCCCGGTGTCGTGAACAGCTTCCCACCGCCTTGATCGACGTGCACCTGCACACTCTGGCCGAGCTTGATCGAGGAGAGCTGCTTTTCAGTGACGTATGCGCGCAGAATGAGCGTATCGACGTCGGCGATCTTGTAGAGCGGTTGGCCCGATTGCACGACCTCTCCGGTCTTTACGTACGTCGCGAGAACGGTTCCCGCTTCCGGATTGATTACTCTGCTCTTCGCGATCTGATCGCTGATTTGTGCCACGCGCGCCGCGCTCGATGACGCGTCGCGCGAGACACTCTGCTCCTGCGCTTTCGCGGCCTCGATCTGCGCGACCAGCGTCTTATAGTCTCGCTCGGCCTGGTCCCGCTGCTGCGCGGTCGCTGCTTGCTCCTCGAAGAGGCGCTGCATCCGCTCGTAATTGCGGAGCGCGATCCCACGCTGAACCTCGTAGACGCTGATCTGGCGCCCCGCCTCGGCGACGCGGGCATTCGTTGCCTGCTGCTGCGCGACGATCTGCGCTCTCTCGAGGGCGAGCTGAGTCGTGTCGACGATGGCCACCAGCTCGCCGGCGCGTAACCGGGCGCCCTCGATTGGACTGAACGACATCAACTGTCCGGTCGCCTGTGCGGAGACCGAGACCTCGTCGGCCTCGAAATTTCCGTAGGCATCCGGAGCCGATCCGCGATGACACCCGAGTGCGCCAGACAAAACCGTGGCGAGCCCGAGCGCGATGCGCGGTGAGAAAGTTTGCAAGCGCATCAGCGGACCTCGATGCCCAAGGTATTGAGGAACCGGGCGCGGGCCTGGGCAAGCTCCACCCGGTGAAGCGCGCGCGAAGTCCGCGCGCTCAAAACGTCAGTCTGTCTGTCGACATAATCGGCCGATGTCACGACGCCTTCGTTGAATCGAGTGCGCGTCTCGGTGAGAATGCTCTCGCGCAGCGCGACGATTTCGTCGTCTTCACGGACGGCCGATTCGAGGCGATCGATGTTGGCAAGGTCCTGCTCGACGCCGCGGCGGAGCGTATTCGTGAACTGCTCCTCTTCCGCGGTGATGATCTGCCGCTGCAGCTCGAGGATCTGACGATCGCGCCGGCCGGTTCCCCAGGTCCACGGTGCCCACTGAAACTGGATGCCGGTGAGCCAGTAATTGTCGAATTTGGTGCTGAGCGGATTGAGGCCCGGCCTTCCGTACCCGGCGCGTCCGAAGGCGGAGACTTTCGGCAGGTCCTGAGCTTTGCGGGCGCCCTCCTGTTGCTCGAGGAGTGCCCGCGAGCGGGCGAATTGCTCGTATTCCGGACGCGTTCTCAGTACAGCCAGCGAGTCTCTGGCGCGCGCGACATGGACAGCAAGGTCGGTGGCCCCCAGCAGAGTGGTGCTGTCGAATGATTTGCCGGTGAGGTCGGCAAGAATCGCGAGACCTGCGCGACGGTTCGCGGCGGCTTCGGCAACGGATTGGCGACGACGCAGGATCTCTGCGCGCAGCGCTTTCTCCTCGCTCGGCAGCGCCGTGCCCTCGCGCACCCGCGCCGCTGCGACGCGCTGCTGCGCTTGCAGATCAGTGATGGTGTGCTCCAGCTCGGCGATCTGTGACTGCGCCTGTAGCGCGGCGAAGAATGCGTCGCTGACATTTTGCCGCAACGGATACAGCTCCGCCTTGAGTCGAGCCTGCGACTCCGCGAGCTGAGCATCCTCGACGGCGCGGCGAGCACCGATCGTCGGATCGTAGAGTTTTTGTCCTGCCGCCATGTGTGCGTCGTAGGTGTCGTGCTGCGGAGTCGGTGGTGAGATTCCACCCGGCAGGCTGAAGGGAATTTTCGCCACATCAGACTGGTACTGGGCCTGACCTTCCATGGTCAGCGTTGGCCGTCGCTCGGCGGTCAGATTCTGTTGCCTCAGCCGCGACTGCTTCATCAGCAGCGCCAACTCGCGGCCACGCGGATCCCGCATCACGGCGCTATCCTGCAGCGCGCCGAGTCGCAGGGTGTCGCCGACAAGCGTCTGTGCCGACGCGCGCGTGGCGGCGAGCGACACGAGTAAGACGAGAGTGAACCGTGCGTTTCTCATGGTCGGAGCGCGCTGCGGAAGAAATCGGGGAGCTCCTTCTTCCTTTGTTCTACGAATCGCAGGAACGCCGCGTCGTCCATGCCGAAAACGATTCGCAACATCGGCCGAGCGGCGAACGGGAACACGCAAAGCGAGATCAGGTTGATGATGAACTGCTGCGCCTTGATCGGTCGCATTGTTCCGTTTTGAACCTGCTCCTCGATTTGGCGCTCGAGATTCTTCAGCAGCAACGGTGCGATGCTTCTCGGAGTGGTCCCGATTGCGCCAGTAAGCAGCTTCTCGATCCGATCCGGATCGTGGTGGGCCTCCGAGAGCAGGTAGCCGGGCACGAAGAGGTTCTGGGAGAGGGTGTCGATGTAAATCGTCACCAGCCGCTCGATTTTCTCGTCGAGGGAGAGGTCGCTGGCGACGGTTTGGATGAGGGCGGGGAAGATCCGCGAAGCAACTTGCTGGAGAACAGCGGCGCTGAGTCGCTCCTTGCTGCGGAAGTAGTAGTGCAGCAGCGCTTGATTGACGCCGGCTTCCCTGGCGATTTCCTGCATGCGGGCTCCGGCGGTGCCCCGCCTGAGGAACACGGCGCGCGCCGCATTGAGGATTCGCTGTTCGGTCGCCGCTTCGCGCGCTGGAGTTTCGGCAGCAGTCCGTCTGCGTTTTGTCTTAATCATAAGGTTTAATCGGACAGTTAATAGTGGGCAGTATAAAAGTGAACGTGTGTTCCACAAGAGGCTGTCGCCGCTAAAATCATCGGGCCCGTCTTGCCCCCTCCCGCTCAGATGCTACTATAGAATGAGATACTCCAAGGAGACTCCATGACAACTGCCACCGCCCCAAACACCACTGCCGCCGTCGCCGACGAGCTCGTCTCGTTTTGTCGTGTCGGCAAGAACCTTGACGCGATCAACGCGCTCTACTCACCAGATATCGTGAGCATCGAATCGATGGAAAGCGAAACGATGCCACGCGAGCAAAAAGGAATTGACGCGATCATCGCCAAGAACCAATGGTGGGGTGAGAACAATGAAGTGCACTCCGCCGAGGTTGACGGACCGTTCGTCGGTAACGACGACAAGTTCGCGGTCCATTACAACTACGACGTCACCTTCAAGCCGAGCGGCAAGCGCAACAACATGGAAGAGATGGCGCTTTACACAGTGAAGGACGGCAAGATCGTGCGCGAACAATTCTTCTATCGGACATCCTGACCGGCACCACTGCTGGCGCGGCCCCCTCCGCGCTCACTGACAAGGCGTTCATCGCCGAAGCGGCGTCGGTGGCCACCGACGCCGCTTCCGTTTCGCGCGCTCCCGCAGCGGCTCCCTCTCCGTCACAACGCGCGGCAATCGAAGCTCTTCCCCAGCCGCTCCTCGTTCTCGCCGGCCCCGGCGCGGGAAAGACATTCTGCCTCATCGAGCGCATTCGTTACCTGATCGAGTGTCTCGATGTCGATCCTGCCAAAATCTGTGTCTTCACCTTCACCAACAAAGCCGCCGGTGAAATCGCCGAGCGTCTGCACCGCGAGCTCGGCGATCGAATAGAGCGCGTCAAGCGCGGGACGATCCACGCCTTTTGTGCCGAGCTGCTCCGCGAATTCGGTGAGCGAGTCGACCTTCCACCCGGCTTCGGCATCGCCGACGAGCCGTATCAGAGATCCGTTTTGCGTCGGCTTCGCGTGCCGACGAAGATGCAGAAACGCGTGCTAGAGGCTTTCTCCCGCTATCGATTCCGCGGCGACGCCCTCGGCCACCGCTACCAGAGATACTACGAGCGGTATCAGCGGATGACGGCCGACCGCAACGTCGCCGATTTCGACACCCTTGTCCTGAAGACGGCGCAGCTGCTGCGGATGGATGATGTGGCGGCCCAGGTTCGGTTGCGCTGGGATGTGGTTCTGATCGATGAGTTCCAGGACCTCAATCCGATCCAGTACGCGATCGTGCGTCGTCTCGCCCAGGATCATCGGGGCATCTTCGCCGTCGGTGACGACGAGCAATCGGTTTACTCGTGGACGGGCGCCGATCCGCAAGTCTTCCGGCACCTTCAGGACGATTTTGGCATCCGCCCTGATCGCGTCATCCACTTGCAGGAAAACCGTCGTTGTCCGCCATCGATTCTAACCGTAGCGAGGCGATTAATAGCTCTGAACACGACGATGTTCGCCGACCGCCAGCCTCAGCAGACGACGCACGACTCTCCGTTTCCCGTCGAAGCGGTGGGCTTTGCCGACGACGAGCGCGAGACAAAATGGATCATCGATGATCTGCTGCGCGATCGCTCCCGAAAGGACGCCGCGCCGGGATGGGGCGATGTCGCGCTACTCTACCGAACCCACCGGATCGGCAGCTCGCTCGAATCCGCCTTTCTAAATGCGGGGATTCCGTGTTGCCTGGCGCAGGGGCGCGCGCTGGCGGACGACAAAGTCGTCGCGTACGTCCTCGCTGCGCTGCGCGTCATCGCCAACCCGCGCGATGAAATCCATCAGGAGCTGTTCTACCAGGCCGTTCTTCCGGAATCGCTATTCGATAGTGCGCGGGCTTGGGCCGAGGAGAAAGGACGGACGCTGATTCACCAGCTCGAGCACATGGCGCGCACCCTGCCGAGCGACCACAGCGACCGCAAGAAAATCTGGCGCGGCGTCTATGCCCTCAAGAATCTCGACGCGCTCGGAAGGAGCCACACCTCGCTCGGCTCGCTGGTCGAGGACATTCTGTCCGAGAAAGTCGGTACGTACCGCACGGTCCTGGAGGAGCATCAGGAAGACCTGAGCGATCCGGCCTCGCATGAGGAAGTAGTAGGGCTCGCCGAGCGAGTCCAGCGCGCGGCCGAGGACGGGAAGTCCGCCTGGATTCCGCGCCAGGGCGGCGCCGAGATTCCCGCCAGGAAAATGGTCCTCGACATGGGAATCAGCTCTGTCGCTCTCGGTGGGGCGCCCATTCCGGAAGCACTTCGTATCACCGCCGACGATCTGCCAACGCTGGGCCTCGGCCTCGGTCTGTTCAAGACCGCGCAGCTGATACGCACGCGCGGCTTCGCCAACACCTTCCGCGATTTCACTGCGATTGATCTTGAGACGACTGACAAGAGCGTCGACAGCGCCGAGATCGTGGAGCTGGCGGCGGTGCGCGTCCGCCACGGTCGAGTCGTCGACGAGTTTCACACTCTGGTGAAGCCGCGCGTTCCGATCACCTCGGGGGCGTTGGGAGCGCACGGGATCTCCGAGAGCGATGTCGCCAACGCGCCGTACTTCGAGGGAATGTGGGGGCAGTTCCGGGAATTCTGCGGGACGGACGTTCTCGTCGCGCACAACGGTTACATGTTCGACTTTCCGATCCTGCGGCGGATGGCGGCAAAGCTTCCACGCGGATCGGACTTTTCCACCTACGACACTTTGCCGTTGGCGCGCACGCTGCACGCGACGAGTCGCAAGCTGGAGCACCTCGCCAAGCGCTATGGAATTCAGGCCGGTCGATCTCATCGCGCGCTCGACGACTGTCGGACCCTCGCCAGACTATTCCCGGCGTTGAGCGAGACACGCGTCGAATTCGCGCGCAAGACGGCGCTCGTCAACCTGCTCGACCAGCTCGGCGTCGCGCTCGCGTTGAGTAATCACCGAACCCTATGTGATGAGGCGCGCAAGATCTTCGATCTTATTCCTCCGTACTCGCTGGGTCTGCACAGCGACTGTCTGGACTTCTATCAGGCGGAGTGCGCCGCTTGCGGTGACGCTGATTTACCGAGCGTCGACGATCTGATCAAGCTGCTCGGCGGACGTCAATTGATGGAGCGACTGCGGGCGGAACGTTCAGCGGACAAGCGCTATCCGGAGACTATGGGAAGGCTGCGGCGACTGATCGAAGGGTGCGCGGATGGCGATCTGGCGGCGCAGATCTGTGCCTTCCTGGAGCGGGCGGTGCTGTCCAAATACGACGGCGCCGAGACGGAAAAGAATCGCGTCAATCTGCTGACGCTGCATTCCACCAAGGGCCTCGAGTTCTCGCGTGTCTACATCGTCGGCGTCGAAGATGAGCAGCTCATCCCGATTCCGCGCGATGGAGTGCTCAACAAGCTCGAACTGGAAGAAGCGCGTCGACTGCTGTACGTCGGAATGACGCGCGCCAAGGACAGGCTGGTGCTGACCCGCGTACAGTCTCGAGGCGAACGCTCGACCGGAGGCCACAGATTCCTGGACGAGATGGGACTCCAACCGCGGGGATGACGGCTGCGGACTGCGCATTTCGGACCAACGGCACTGCTGACTGCTGACTAAGTACGAATTGGGAGACCTACTTCGGACTGCGTAACCAGTTCGCATTTCGCAATCCGCACCCGTCACCAATCCGCAGTCGGTTTCCCAATCAGCAATTAGTCAGCAGTCCGCAATGCCGTTGGTCCGAAATGCGCAGTCCGTAGTCTATCGCGTGACTGTCGCGCGGGTGACTCTCCAAACTGCGTTACCAACGTCATCGGCCACGAGCAAAGCGCCATCGCCCCCAATCGCAACGCCAACCGGGCGGCCCATCGCATCGCCATTCGGCTTGATGAAACCGGTGAGAACATCCACGGGCTGACCCGTCGGCACTCCGTTGACGAAGGGGACGAAAATCACCTTGTAACCGCTGAACGGCTTCCGATTCCAAGAGCCGTGCTGGCCGATGAACATGCCATTGCTGAATTGTGGCGGCATCGATCGCGCGCCTGCCGACCACGTCAGGCCGAGAGACGCCGTGTGCGAGCCGAGCGCGTAGTCGGGATGAATCGCGCGATCGACGAGGTCGAGGCGCTGTGGCCATACGCGGTCGTCGACGTGCTTTCCGTAGTAGGTGTACGGCCAGCCGTAGAATGCACCGTCGCGCACTGCCGTCATATAATCCGGAACGAGATCCGCGCCGAGCTCGTCGCGCTCATTCACGGCGACCCAGAGCTTGCGTGTCTCCGGCTCCCACGCGAGGCCGACAGGATTGCGAAGTCCCGTCGCGAAGACCCGATGCTTTCCTGTGGCGCGATCGATCTCCCAAATCGCGGCGCGCCCAGTTTCGTGCAGAACTCCGTTTTCCGCCGCGTTGCTGTTTGATCCAACGGACGCGTATAGCTTGGATCCGTCGGTGCTGGCGATAACGTTCTTGGTCCAGTGGTGGTTGATGCGCCCGCCGGGCAGATCGACGACCTTCGCCGGCGCAGCGACGATGGCGGTTGCCCCGGGTGTGTAAGGGAAGCGGACAATGCCGTCGGTATTCGCGACGTAAAGCTGGTCGCCGACCAGCGTCATGCCGAAAGGCGAATGCAGACTCGAGATGAACGTCGATTGTGTGTCGGCGATGCCATCGCCGTTGGTGTCGCGGAGCAGAATGATCTTGTTGGCGCTCGGGACTCCGCCGCCAGAGCGGGATTGGAAGAGTCTGAAGAAGAATCCTTTGATGCCTCGCGCATCGTCGGGACGTTTGGGTGCGTTCGTTTCGGCGACGAGAACGTCTCCATTGGGAAGAACGTAGAGCCAGCGCGGGTGGTCGAGACCGCGCGCGAATGCGCGAACAGTCAGTCCATCGGCGGCGATCGGCGTCTCATCTCCCGGCCAGCCCTGTGCCTTCACCACCTTCATCACGGGAAGCAGCGATGTCTTGGGCGGTGGAATGACCGGACGAGGGCCGGTCTCGGCGGACACGGGAACCCGTGCCGGAACCCCGCATGACACGACGACCCAGGCTGTCACGACAATCACAATCGGACAAAGAAGATTCTTTCTCATCACGCTTCGGTAGCGGCAAGAATCACGCGAATAACCGGCGAATGATAAGTTTGAAATCATGCCGGAACGTGGACAGCAACAAGTGCGCGGTGAGTGGCGCGTCGCCGTCGGCGAAGAGGAGACGTCGGCGATTCATGAGCCGCCGACCTCATCGGATCTCGGCGTCACCTTTGTATTCGCGCATGGGGCGGGCGGCAACATGAACGATCGCGGCGTCGTCCAAACCGCCAACGCGCTTCGTGCGCGTGGAATCGGCGTGGTGCGGTTCAACTTTCTCTACAAGGAAAAGAAATCGAGCCGCCCGGATCCGATGCCACGACTCAAGGAGACATTCGCAGCGGTCGTCGCGCGCACGCGCCAGGAGGTCAAACCGGACACACTCATCATCGGCGGCCGTTCGATGGGTGGACGCGCCGGCTCGATGCTCGCGGCCGAGGGATTCGCGTGCGATGGACTGCTTCTGCTCGCGTACCCGCTCCATCCGCCGGGCAAGCCCGATCAGCTGCGTGATGCGCATCTGCCCGCGATCAAAGTTCCGGTGCTCTGCTTCAATGGAACGCGCGATCCGTTCTGCACGCCTAGCCTGATGGAGTCGGTACTCAAGCGAGTGACGACGGATTGGGAGATGCACTGGGTGGAGGGGGCTGACCACAGCTTCCACGTTCTAAAATCTTCGGGGCGGAGCGACACTGAGGTCATTGAGGGCATCGCGGATACGTGCGCGGTGTGGGTGGGGAAGATCAAAAGCCAACTACACCGCTAGTCGCGGACAGCTTAACAGCGAGGAGCTAAGCGCTGCAGGCGACGGGACAGACCTTCTTGGGACTAAATACGCCACACGGGTTTCCTCTCCCGCTCCGCGATCTGTCTTGGGGTAGTTAAGCGCCCAGCTCCCAGCTCATCGGCTGCCGGCGACCAGCGGTGCAGTGAGCAGTTGATCTTACCCCGCTTGACAATCGCTCCGGATCATATTTAACGTATAGATTAATTAACCAATCGGTTGAATACGCATGACCCCCGACCGCCTCTCATCCGTCCTCTCCGCCCTCGCCGACCCCACCCGGCGCGCCATTCTCGCCCAGCTCGCGGTCAAAGGCGACGTCTCGGTGACCGAGCTCGCCAAGCCGTTTCGCATGAGCTTGCCCGCCGTCTCCAAGCACCTCGGCGTCCTCGAAAGCGCGGGGCTTATTTCGCGCGGACGGGAGGCGCAGTGGCGGCCGGCTCGCCTGGAAGCTGCACCATTACGTGAGGTTTCAGACTGGGTGGAGCGCTACCGTCGCTTCTGGGAACAACGATTTGATCGACTCGACACTTACCTGCAGCAACTACAGAAGAAGGAGCAGAGCAATGTCCGCAAAAGGCGCAGCAAGTAAATCGGCGAGCCCGCGCAAGAAAACTGGCGCGAGCACGCCGCAGCAGTCACTCGTCATCAAGCGCACCTTCGATGCACCGCGCGATCTCGTCTGGCAAGTCTGGTCGGATCCGGACCAGGCCAAAAACTGGTGGGGTCCCAACGGGTTCACGCTGCCGTTCGTGGAGATGGATCAGCGACCGGGGGGCAAGTGGCGGGCGCGCATGGTGTCGCCCGACGGAAAGGATTTCTGGCAGCACGGTGTTTATCGCGAGATCGTTCCGCCCGAGAAAACCATGTATACCTTTATCTGGGACTCCGAGCCGCAACACGAGATGCTGATCACCGTGCTCTTTGCCGCGCGGGGGAACAAGACCGAGATGACCTTCAAACAGGAAGGTTTCAAGTCAGCCGGTGAGAAAGCCGGGCACGAAGATGGCTGGAACCAGACCTTCGATCGTATGAACGACTATCTAAAGACTCTGCAGGGAGGAAAAAATGCTCGGAGATAAGGAAGCCGTCCCCACCGTCGCAGTACGCGATCTCGCGGCCGCGAAGAAGTTTTACAGCGATACGCTGGGGCTAAAACAGTTGCCCTCACCCGAAAAGGAAGTACTCAACTTCAAGAATGGCGGTTCAGAGCTTCTCGTTTACCAATCTCAGTTTGCCGGGACCAACAAAGCAACCGCCGTGACGTGGAATGTCGACGACGTCGAACGGGAGGCCCGCGCGCTGAAGGCCAAAGGTGTCGCTTTTGAGCATTACGACATGCCGGGCATGACCCTTAAAGGCGATGTTCACGTGGCGGGAAAAATGAAGGCAGCGTGGTTCAAAGACCCCGACGGGAACATCCACGCGATCGTCAGCGAAGGCTAAGCGGGAAGCGGGAAGCGGGAAGCTGGAAGATTGAAGAAAGAGCGCTCTTGCCTGTCGCCGTTTTCCCGTTTCCCTCTTCCCGCTTCCCGCTTAGAAGTAGCGATCCCTCAACAACTTGCCGACCCTTGGCAGAATCGACGCACCATGTCGATTTTGCCAAGGGTCGTTCGTCGCCTTGATAGAGCCGCGAGTGAACTGAAAGAACCGGCAACCATCGGCTCCAACCAAAACCAGAGGAGAGACTGAAATGCGGTTCATGGTGATAGTAAAGGCGAACAAGGATTCCGAAGCAGGAGTCCTTCCCGATGAGAAAATCCTCACCGACATGACCAAGTTCAACGAAGAGCTCGTCAAAGCGGGCGTGATGCTCGCCGGTGAAGGACTGCAGGCATCGTCGAAAGGCGTGCGCGTGAAGTTCGGACCTGGCAACCAGAAGACGGTCATCGATGGACCGTTCGCAGAAACGAAGGAATTGGTCGCCGGCTTCTGGCTGTGGCAGTGCAAATCGCTCGACGAGGCAATCGCGTGGCTCAAGCGCGCTCCGTTCGGCGGTGGCGCAGAGGTGGAGATTCGGCAGGTGTTCGAAGCCGACGATTTCGGCGCGAACCTGACTCCCGAGGTGAGGGCGAAGGAAGAGCGCATTGCCCGTCAGGCAGCAGAAAACGCCGCCCGCCTATAAAGGAAACCCGACCAATGCGATTCATGACGATATACAAGCCGGGTGAGGAGACGACGACTCCGCCGACCCAGGAGCACATCGCTGCCATGGGCAAGTTCATCGAGGAGCTCGCAAAATCGGGCGTGCTCATCATGACCGACGGGCTCCAGCACAGCTCGAAGGGAGCGCGCGTAAGATTGAACGGCGACGGCAGCTTCAAGATCATCGACGGGCCGTTCACGGAGACGAAGGAGATCATTGGCGGCTACGCGATCATCAACGTGAAATCGAAGGCCGAGGCAATCGAGCTCAAGAAGCGATTCCTCAAGGTTGCGGGCGGGGGCGAAAGCGAGATCCGCGAGATGCACGACCAGCCGGCGTACGATTCACGGTCGCCTTCTCCGACTCAGTTCGCAGATGCAGCGCGGACGCGCCGTCAACCAGAAGCGACGCGGTAGCAAGCTGTCGTGTCCGACGTCAACCGCGCGATCGATGCTGTGTGGCGAATCGAGTCTCCGCGACTCATCGCGCGCCTGGCTCGGATAACCGGTGACATTGGTCTGGCCGAGGATCTCGCTCAGGACGCCCTACTCGCGGCACTCGAGCGGTGGCCTCAGACAGGAGTGCCGGACAATCCCGGCGCCTGGCTCATGGCCACCGCCAAGCATCGCGCGATTGACATGCATCGCCGCAGCAAGCGCATCGAGCGCAAGCACGAGCAGATCGGGCACGAGCTCGACGCTCAGCAGGAAATGAGCGTGTCCGATCTCGATACCGCGCTCGACGATGACATTGGTGACGACCTGCTGCGGCTCATGTTCACCGCCTGTCATCCAGTTCTGTCGCAGGAGGCGCGAGTAGCGCTGACGCTTCGTCTCCTCGGCGGTCTCACCACCGACGAGATCGCGCGCGCATTCGTGGTGTCCGAAGCCACCGTCGCGCAACGGATCGTGCGGGCGAAGCGCACGTTATCGGAGGCGCGGGTGCCGTTCGAGGTTCCCCGTGGTTCTGATCGCGACGCCCGACTCTCATCCGTCCTCGGCGTCATCTATCTCGTATTCAACGAAGGATATTCGGCGACGGCCGGTGAGGACTGGGTGCGTCCTGCTCTTTGTGAGGACGCGCTGCGACTCGGACGCATTCTCGCTGAGCTCTCACGCAATGAGCCCGAGGTTCACGGCCTGGTGGCGTTGATGGAAATCCAGGCGTCGCGTCTTCGGGCGCGTACCGGACCCAAGGGCGAGCCGATCCTTCTGCTCGACCAGGATCGCGGCAAGTGGGACCAGCTGTTGATTCGTCGCGGTCTGGCGGCGCTGGCGCGCGCGGAGCAGCTGGGCGGTGCGCGTGGGCCGTATGCACTGCAGGCGGCAATCGTCGCGTGTCACGCGCGCGCTCGGACGGCGGACGAAACCGACTGGGAGAGAATCGTCGCCTTGTATGACGCCCTGGCAGAGCTGACTCCGTCACCGATCGTCGAGTTGAATCGGGCGGTCGCGGTGTCGATGGCATACGGGCCAGCACTCGGTCTCGAGCTGGTCGATGCGTTAAAATCAGAACCAGCATTGAAGTCATATCATTTGCTTCCCAGTGTGCGCGGCGATCTGCTGATGAAGCTTGGACGACTCAGTGAAGCTAAGCCGGAATTCGAGCACGCGGCTTCGTTGACCCGCAACGCTCGCGAGCGGGAGCTCCTTCTCGAGCGCTCGCGCAAGGCTGCCGCTGGAATTTCCGGGGCTCGGTGACAATGTCGTCCGGCATTCCCACCACCCGATTGTTTCTGGCGCTGGTGATGTTGGCCTTCGGGGGCTCGCTCGCTGCGGCGCAACAGCCGATCAGTCGCGTTACCCGTCGAGGGCCGGGCGGCCGGTACGCGATGGTGAATGGCCTGCGGATGTACTACGAGGTGCGCGGTCGCGGCGGAATTCCGCTGGTGTTGATGCACGGCGCGTTTTCGAACATCGCTACCGATTTCGGGAAGATGATCCCGACGCTCGCCAAGAACAGAATGGTCATCGCCATCGAAGCGCAGGGTCACGGTCACACGCCTGACACTGACTCGGTGCTGACTTACGAGGCTATGGCAGACAGAGTCGCTGAGCTCTTGCGGCAGCTCAGGATCACCAGAGCGGACTTCATGGGCTACAGCATGGGTGGCGGCACTGCCTTGTATCTGGCCGTTCGACATCCGACGCTGGTGCGAAAGTTCGTTTACATCGGCGGCGCCTCGTACAACGCCGACGGCTTCTATCCCCAATTGATGGAAGGCGAAGCGAAAATGACCGCCAAGGACCTGGCGGGAACGCCATGGCAGAAGGCATACGCGCGCATCGCTCCCAATCCCCAGGACTGGCCGAAGCTGGTAGAGAAAATCAAGCAGCTCGATCTGAACTGGAAAGGTTTGCGCGACGCAGACCTTCGCGCCGTCAAATCGCCGGCGCTGCTGATCGTCGGCGACGCCGATGTCGTGAAGCCCGAGCACGTCGTGCAAATGCTGCGTCTGCTCGGCGGTGGAGTGCCTGGTGACATTGTGGGTCTGCCCCGATCGCAGCTCGCCATTCTGCCCGGCACGACCCACGTAACGATCATCACCAAGACGGACTGGTTGTTGTCGATGGTTACGCCGTTTTTCACCTCGAAATAAGTGCAGGATAATGTCGATATTTGAATCATCACCATCGCCCTGGACCGACCGGATGCTCAGTATCCTGCGCATTGTCGCCGGGCTTGTCTTCATCGTGACTGGAACGATGAAACTGTTTGGATTCCCGCCGATGCCGGCGCAGGTTCCTGCGATGCCGGTGGTACCGCCGATGTGGGAGTTCCACCTTGCCGGCATTCTGGAGACGTATCTGGGAGCGGCGCTCACACTCGGATTTCTGACGCGCCCGATTTCGTTCGTGCTCGCCGGTGAGATGGCCGTCGCCTACTTTCAGGTAAACTTTCCGATGTCGTTCTGGCCGACGGCGAACTGGGGGACACCTGCGATCCTCTATTGCTTCCTCTTTTTGTATTTCATGCTCGCTGGCGCTGGCCCGTGGAGTGTCGACGCCAACATCGCTCGACGGCGGCGAACGGTGAGGCGAGTTGACTGATGTGACTGCGGCTCCGGCCGCTCCGATTGCTCCCACCGAGGCGACTGCCAAGCCGGGGCGGAGAAAATACGACCGCTCGATAATCGAGGGGCCACTTCTTCCCGCGGTGTGGAAGCTGGCTTGGCCGACGATGCTTACCAACGTCATCGGCGGGCTGCAGGGGATGGTGGACCAGGCGCTCGTCGGCAATCTCATTGGCTACCAGGCGAACGCGGCGATTGGCGTCAGCTCGCAGATCTTCCTGATCGTCGTGATTTTCATCGCCTCGCTCTTCACGGGGATGAGCGTGCTCGTCGCTCGATTCGCCGGTCAGGGCGATCACGACAAAGTCGACCGAACGGTTTATCAGGCTTTCATTACCGCGATCGGGATCTCGGTCTTCATCATGGCGCCGATCGGTTATTTCACCGCGCCCGCGCTGCTCGATTTCGTGAACGCCGCTCCGGCGGTGAAAGCGGAGGCGCTGCCGTTTCTCCGCATCATGTTTCTCTTCAGCAGCGGCATGCTGGTGTTCTTCATGCTCGGCGGCGCGCTGCGGTCCGCCGGTGACGCTCGGACTCCGATGATACTCGGCATCACGCTGACGGTGCTCAACGTCGTCTTCAACGTGATTCTGATTCGGGGGCTGGGACCGATCCCGGCCTTCGGGACGAAGGGCGCGGCGATGGGAACGTCGATCGCTTCGGGACTGCTCGCCCTTTATTCGCTCTACAAGCTGTTGAACGGTGGATGGGTGGTGACCTTCCCGCGCGGAAAGTGGGACCCCGATTGGGAGATCATTCGGGCGTTGTTCCGCTTCGGCCTGCCAACGGGATTTCAAGGTATAGCGATGAACATCGGCGGAGTTTTCATGCTGTCGTTCATCGGCTCGGTCGCGCAGGGCGCAGCGGCGCAGGCCGCGTTCTCGGTTTGCTACAGCCAGCTTTTCTCGCTCGTGACCTGGACGTCGGTCGGACTGATGGGCGCGTCGGCAGCGATCGCTGGCCAGAACCTCGGCGCCGGCAAACCCGATCGTGCCGCCGACGCCGTGCACGTCGCGGCGCGAATCGGAGTTTCCAGCGCAGCCTTCGTCGGCATTCTCTTCATGTTCCTGCCGCACCAGCTACTGGCGATTTTCGGCATGCGCGATCCCGTCGTCGTCGCCATTGGCGTGCAGCTGCTGCGAGTGTTGAGCGTGTCGGGATTGCTGATCGCAGTCGCGCTCACTTACACCGGCGGACTGCAGGGGACCGGCGACACCAAGAGTCCGCTCTACATCTCCATCATTTCCCAGATCATCGTGCCGCTGGGGATCTGCTTCGTCATTCAGCAGACGAGTCGACTGGATCCGATTGATATCTGGATCGCGATCCTCGTCGGACATGCGACGCGGTGCTTATTGAGTGTGGTGAGGTTCAATCAGGGGAAGTGGCGGAACATCGCGGTGGACATCCACCGGGGCTAGCGCGCCAGAAAAAAAACAACTGGCAACTACTCGCGCCTAACCGTAACGCGTTGCGTGGTACCGGTAGCACGGTTGCCTGTTCCCGGTGACTACCGCACGAACCTCACTAGAGGCGTGATGGTAAAGGCAACTGCAGTTGATTTTACCGTAGACGCCACTCCGAAAAGTTCGCACCGTGGTTTACCGGCAACCGGGAACAGTGCTACTCGCACCCCGCAACGCGTTACGGTTAGGTGCGAGTAGAGCCCCGACCATCTTAAGGTTTCGTAACGCTCAGCCCGCTAACCGTCCCCTCGGTATTGTGCGCGAACCGAATCCCGTACACTCCATCAGTCGACTTCAGTTTCCCCGCTCCGACGAGATCTGATTTCTTGTAGGTCCCGACGACGGTTCCGTTGATCGAGCAGGTGACGTTGTCGCCCTTGACCGACATCGCGATGTCCTGCGTCACCGGTGCGCCCGTCGCCGCAGCCTTGTGCACCGCCGCGTTCGCTTCGCCACCGCGCCCGTTCATCTGGAACGGCGCCGGACCGAAGCCGCGGACGATAAAGTTGCCGGTGCCGTACGCCGCGCAGTACAGGTAGCTCTGATTGTCGGTGCCCATGTCAGTGCCGGCGATGAAAATCCCGTACGGGTGCGGATGATCGTTCAGGTTCATGTACTTGGGCTCGGTGAAAGTCGCCTTGACGGTGTAGTCGCCGCTGGCGGTGTTCGCGGGATTCCAGTACGCCACCGCCGGTCCGGTCGTGACGTGCAGAGCCTTGCCCTCCTGCGACAGCTTGGCGTTGCTGAGAACCTGGCCGCGACGAGCCTCGCCCGGATCGATCTTGCCCTGCCAGCCGTTGACCGAGATTCCTCCACCGGCGACCTGCCGTGTGGATTCGTTTTGAGCTTTGCCCTTGCACGCGATCAGGGTGATCGCGGCAAGGGGCAACACTGAAGCGTACATACGGCGCATACGACCCTCGAAAATCAAAATTGAACCGGAAAAAATACGGGCGGTGCACCGGGCGGGAAAGCCGGGCAGATGAAGGCGAGCTCGCCGCCCCGAGCCGCTCCGCCCACCGCCGAGCTGGTCGTCGTAAGTTGCCGTTAATAAGAAAAACCGCCCCTCATTCTATCCCATTGAACGAGGGGCGGAGCGTCTTGCTGACCTACTCCTGTTCTCCTTTTTTAGCTAGACGCCGCTGCGAGATCCCGCAAAGTTGCTGCCAGTGCTCTGACCTTCGCCGCATCACTCGATGTTGCCGCGGCCGCGTCCAGCTGTGCCGCGAGAGCGGTCAGCGCAGCGCGATTTTGCATCGTGCCTGAGCCGCCACCGACCGCCTGACGGACCTGCGCCAACCTCTCCGCACTCAGGCCCTTCGATCTCTCCAGTTGGTCTGCATAAGCACGAGCGAGCGCCGGTGTTGCTGGCCAGACGAACTTCGGCTGACCCTGCGTGTTCTGGTAGTCGAAGTGCACCGACTTCGCCGCATCGATCTCGTTCTGCGTCACGTACGCACTCGGCGTCAGCTCGAAGATGTCCAGACCACGCGCGATCTCGGAGCTGACGATCACGCCGTTGTACCAGTACGCCGACCAGGAGCCCGCACCGACCATTCTCGTCGAATCCATCGGGCCACGATCGAAGTACGCGATCTCGTGCGGATTGCGTGTATCGGTCCAGTCGAAGACAGAAATGCCGCCCTGGTACCACGCCTGCACCATTACGTCGCGTCCCGGAATCGGAATCATCGAGCCGTTGTGCGCGACGCAGTTTTCGAAGCGCGTCTGCGGCGCCGGCAGCTTGTAGTAACTCTGGAACTGCATCTGATTGCCGACGATGTTGAACAGCGCGTCGGCGCCCCACTCGCGACGATCGGTGGATCGGCACTTCGGCTGGCCACCGCCACCCCACTCGTCCGAGAAGAGAATCTTCGTTCCATCATTGTTGAACGTCGCTGAATGCCAATACGAGAAATTCGAATCGGCGACAGCGGCGAGACGCACCGGATGCGCCGGGTCGGTGATGTCGAGCAGGAAGCCGTAGCCTTCGCACGCTCCACCGGCGCGTCCGATTGCCGGATACACGGTGATGTCGTGACACTGAGTCGGGCCGGGCCGGTTTGCGCCCGCCGGAGGCTCGGGTCCGATCATCCGCGCGATCATCCCCGGCAGAGCGGCGCGCAACGCGGCGCTATCGGCCGACGTCGCCGGTCCGGTTCCGCCACGGGCCTTGACGATGCTGTCCAGCATCGGAGTGGTGAAGAAAGGAGGAAGCACTCGTTCATCGCCTCGGATCGTGACAACGAAACCGCCTTTCGCCTTTGCCTCAGCTACTTGTTTCCTGTTCTCGGCGATATCCTCCGGCGATTCACCGTGACGCGCGGGCGCTGTCAGGTCGTTGAAGATGCGTGGCGAGCTGACGATCGCTGCCTGTTCAGGATGCGCGAGCGGAACCTTGATGACTTCGATGCGGAAGAGCGCCGAGTTCGGATCCTTGTCCGGTGTCGCGCGGACGCAGCCGGCGAGCTCATTCGGCGAGCGCACACCCGCGGAACCAGAGATGTAGACGTAGACGTTGTCCGGATCCTTCGGATCGACGAGCAGCGTGTGAGTGTGCGATCCGCGGCACGTCTGGACGTTGCCGACGTTCTTCGGGTTCGAGACGTCGCTGATGTCGAAGATGCGAAGTCCGCGCAGGCGATCCTTGCTGACGGTGTCCTTGACGCCTTGCGTCCCGCAGTCGACGCGTCCACTCAGTCCTTCACCGGAGACGAAAAGCAGGTTGCGGTAGACCGAGACGTCGCTCTGTGACGCCGGGCAGACATAACCTTCCTTGAGAACCGGCGCGGAGGGATTGGAGATGTCCCAGAACTGATAACCGTTGTAGTTGCCCTGGATTACCATGTTGCCGAGAAACGCGAGGTCGGAGTTGGTGACTCCCTTGAAATGCTCCGGCGGCGGAGTCTTCGACAGCACGTGGAGATTCCACACTGCTTCGCCGGCGTTGTCAGTGCCGGCGCGGAGACCGACGCGCGGATCGGGCATTGGCTCTCCCGGCGACATGTTGCTGATCGACGGAATGGCGGTGGAGCGCGCTCCGCCGGTCGAAGTCGCGCATCCCGCGGCGGCGAGGACAGCGGCGCCGAGCGTCAGCGAGCCAATTAAGGTAGGGCGACGAAGTCGATGCACTGAATCCATGAGTGATTCCTCTCGGTGGTTGCCGTGCTGAGAAAGTTGAACTGCGCTATGACTACTGGGTGTCGACGCCGAGCGTGAGCGAGATGAGCAATTTCTCCATGCGCGCGATTTCCGTGGTTTGATCGACGTTGACGTCGGACGCGAACTTGAAGATGACCTCGTCCTGGCCGGCGCCGTAGGAATCGAACAGCTCCTTTACCATACTGACCGCGCCCTTGTGGTGTTGAATCATGTAGGTGAGGAAGAGCCGGTCGAACTCGGGGCCGCGCGCGGCGTCGAGCTGTTTCATCTGGGCGTCGGTGAGCATCCCCGGCATGAGCATCTCGTGCTCCATGCCGCCCATCATCATCTTCATCCCCGTCGCCGTCGCATCGGGGACAGGCTGCTGCCGGTCGCGCAGCCACGCCTGCATGGTGAGGATCTCGTCCTGCTGGGCGTTGATGATTCTGTCCGCCAGACGCTGCACCGCCGGACTGGCGCCGTGACTCGGCGCCCATCGCGCCATCACGATTGCCTGTGCGTGGTGATGAATCATCCCCGACATGAAATGAATGTCGGCGTTGGTATAGGGATGGCGGAGGCTGTCGCGTTTCGCCTGCGCGATTGCGGCTGCTTCGCTCTGTGGACTGATGACCGCTTTGGCGGTTACGGGTGCGGTCGTTGATGCTGATCGTGTTCCCTGGGTCGCGGTGGTACAGGCTGAGGCGGCGACGACGATCAGCGTCGCGCAGATGCCGCGATTGTGTATTGAACTCATTGTTCGGTTTCTTGCGAGTAACGATCGCCGAGCTTCGCCCGAGCTCAGGCAGAGGATTTATCTACTATATGATACTCGCGGGAAAGCCGTTCGGAAGAAGCGCCGGCGTAATCTTAGCGTCACCCTGAGCCGAAGAATTACACCGCGACCAGCGGGGCGTTTCTCAACCCATTTCGGCGTCGCATTGTCAGAAGGAGGACCGTCCCGTGCGGGCACGGGCGAATTAGTTACATCCTCCCCTGGAGACTCCGTGCGCCTCCCAACTCTCTCAATCGCCGCGGCGCTGATCGGCACCGCGTCCCCAGCGTTTGCCCAAACCAATCTCGCCACGCGAGTCAGTAGATCCCCTGATGGCGTGGTGCGCGTTCAATTTGCCAGTCGACCGGGTACCTGCGGCGATGGACGTGATGCGATCGGTTTTCGGCGCGCGTTCTTCGCCGAGTCCTTTCAGTCGATCGGTAGATGGAACGCGCCGACCTGTGCGGCCGGTCCGGTGCGCGTCGCGCTCACGATTTCCGGCGGCCAGGTGACGCGGCTGAATACCTTTGTCAGCGGCTCGTGGTTAGCGACCGCTGAACGAGTAACCGATTTGGGGACGGTTACACCGGCGGAGGCTGCCTCTTACTTCTTCGCTCTCGTATCGCGTATCGAGCGCATAGGCGGCAGAGACAAATCGAGAGTCCTTCTTCCGGCTGTGCTCGCCGACGCCGGCGATGTAATTCCGCAGCTGACTGCGCTGGCGCGCGATGACGATCGCACCCAGGAAACCAGACGCCAGGCCATCCAATGGCTCGGCTTACTCGGCGATTCGAAGGTAGTGCCGACGCTTGTCGCGTTCGCTCGGGCTGGAGGAGCGGGGCGTGTGAGCGAAGACGTCGACGAGGACGACACTGCGCCGGGCATGAAGGGGCTCGCGACGTCGGCGATGGCGGCGCTCAGTTACGTCGCCGACGGGGCCGGTGTCCCGGCGTTGATCGATATTGCGCGCACCGGCAGCCTTGGGGCTCGTAGTTCGGCGGTATTCTGGCTCGGACAAGCTGGTGATCCCCGCGGGATCGCGGCACTGCATGCGATCATCGAGAACGCCCGAGAGGACGAGCGAGTTCGCGCCCATGCAATCTTCGGATTGTCGCACGGCGACGACACACCGCCAGCGGAATTCGCCTACCTCCGCGCAATCTTCCCGCGTCTCACCAGCGAGAAGATGAAACAGCAGGTCCTGATGGGAATGGGCGAGGACAAGTCCAACGGCTCGGCGTGGCTGATCGCCAGGGCGCGCGACAAGAGCGAGTCGATGGAGACTCGCAAGACGGCGCTGTTCTGGGCGGGCCAGCGCGACCTAACCGCCACCAGGGATCTGGTCGGATTCTATCGGACTGCTACCGAGTCGTCGCTCAAGGAGCACGCCCTGTTCGTGCTGTCGCAGCGCGACGACGACGAGGCGATCACGGAATTGATGCGGATCGCCCAGAGCGACAGCGACAAGCACATGCGGTCACGCGCTTTGTTCTGGCTTGGACAGAAGGACGATCCGCGAGTGACCAAGTTCATCGCGGATCGCATTGCACGCTGAGCGCCGAGCTAATCGCCTTCGTACTTGAACGAGACTTTGATCTTGGCGCGATAGCTCTCGACCTTGCCGTTATTGAGGTGCATGTCGAGCAACGAGACCTCTGCCACTCTCAGGTCGCGCAGTGTTTTGGAGGCGCGTTTGACCGCCGCAGCCGCCGCCTTCTCCCAGGACTCTGTGCTCGTCCCAACCAGCTCGATGACTTTGTAGACGCTCTCCGCCATGTCGGATCTCCGGAATTCCCGTTGATGGTTTCAGGACTTTTTCGATTCGCCTAGACTGCGGAGATTCCGGCGTTCGTGCAAGGAGAGCCGGCTAACTGCACGCTCCGACAAATGTCTCGACCGCGGGTGGGCCTGACCCTCCGTTTTCAGTCTCATCGTGCTTGAAGAAGACGTAGGCTTCGTTCCACTGCTGACAGACGACACGTTTGGCCCAGTCGACCAGCTCGCCGGCGTTGTAATCGAGCTTGTGCAGCCGCAGATATCCCCACGTCGACGTGCATACTATTGGACACGAGAAATCGTCCTGCTCGGCGATGCACATGGCGATGTCGCGCTCGCGCATCGCCGAATAGACCTCGTCGTCGAACCAGCTATCGTGCCGGAACTCGAAGGCGTACCGGCGATCGAAGGGAAGTAGTCCCAGGAAGCCGCGGAAGCGATTCACATCCTTCTTCATATTGGGCGGCAGCTGGAAAAGAATCGGGCCGAGTCTGTCGCCGAGAGTGGCGGTATTTTTCAGGAGAAAATCGACGAGACTGGCCGATTCTTCCTTGAGACGCGCATAGTGGGTGATGCGCTGGCTCGCCTTGAGCGCGAAGGTGAAAGTCTCA
>Ga0070708_100000007_pt1 | contig 146443 bp, 117 predicted proteins | sample KBSK5503metaG_FD_65469 | JGI IMG/M metagenome (GOLD analysis project Ga0070708, IMG submission 65469) | Corn, switchgrass and miscanthus rhizosphere microbial communities from Kellogg Biological Station, Michigan, USA - KBS K5-50-3 metaG | ecosystem: Host-associated > Plants > Roots >... | reverse complement strand
GGTACAACACCACGCTGTCGCCGTTCGGAGCAGACCAGCGCGCGGTGTCCCCCGCCGGCCATCGGGCTCCGCCGTATCCGCGCCATAGGACGATGGCCGACAAACCAAAACCTGTAGCGATCGACGGCAGCGACGCCGGATGTCCGAACGAATCGGGACAGTAGAGCACCGGTGGCGACGTCGCTTCAAACCGGTTCAGGATTCGCCGGCCCGCGAAAAGATTGCGAACCAGCGCCTCACCGCTCGGGATCAACTCGTCGGCCAAAACGTACCACGGGCCAGCCTCGACGCGGCCATCTTTGATCAGCGTGCGAAGGTCGCCGGTGCGCTCGGGCCGGACCTCGAGGTAATCCTGGACAATGATGGCCTGGCCGTCGAGAAGAAAACTCTCATTGGCGGCCGGAGGGTCATCGAGCAGCTCGTCGACTAGGGTGACGAGTTGCTGACGAAAACGCTCCAACGGGTGATACCACTCGCGGTCCCAATGCGTGTGTGTAACGACGTGCACGTCGAGAGGCATCGGCGAGGATCACGGGGGGGAATGCCAAGAAAGAAAAAGGCCGCGGCGATATTCGCCGCGGCTGTCCATCGAGCGCAAGTGAGCGCGGTCGACTCGTCCGCTCAAACCACGGGGCGCCGCCCGGTCACGAGGCGAATCACGATGACGATCAGCGCGATGACGAGAAGGAGGTGAATCAGACCGCTGGTGACATGGAACGCCAAGAAGCCGAGCGCCCACAGGATGACCAGCACGAACGCGAGTGTGATGAGCATGGCAGGTGTTCTCCGGTTCCAAGTTCGTGACGACGCCTTGGCTCGCTCGAAGGCAACAGTCGTACCCGCCTTGAGCGCCCCCTCCTCGTCCACGCGAATATCGCTGGCCGAGCCCGCCAGCGTTGCTCACGGAATCGGCGGTCCCTCATCGCCGTTATCGACTCGGTCCGCGAAGTTGCGACGCGGAACGATCACATTGTCCGAGGCGGTTCGTCCGGCGCTGAGCGGCGCCACCTTGGCGAGGTGCGCGATACGGGCCATCAGAATCCGCGCCGCTCGGACGTCATGGCCGACGTCGATGAGCAAGTGCGCGAGATCGCCGGTGCCCCACAGCACGCCGGCGAGGACGATCAACCGACTGGCTTCGCCGAGTAGCGTTGGCAAGGCCGCCGACCCTTGTGTGTAGAGCCCCGTCGCGACTTCCGCGATGAGCAACACGACGAGAATGATGGCCATGAACCGAAACAGCGTCGACAAATATCGAAGCCCGGTGTACGGCTCGATGTCGCTCGACCGAACTTCGCGAATCTCGCGGGCTTCCTGGGTCTCCGGCTTGCCATCGCGATCCGTGATCTCGGTCTCACGATCGATCATCACCGTGCTTCCGTCTGATAGCCTGCGATGCTCAACCACGTCAGCCTCCTGAGGTCCCCGACCACCGCGCACGATAGCCACGCGTGTCGATATGAATGAAAGGTCCGTGCCCGGGCGCGGCCGTATAGACGCCCGCACCTCCGATTAACTCCCGATGCGCCACATCCACGCGGTCTACGGCCTGTTCAATCACCCGCGCGTCGTCGATGCTGACCTTGCCGTCATGGTTGAGGTCGTCCATCTGGCCGTCGCCGTTATCATCGATGTAGATGTCCGAGGCGTCGCCGTACATGTGACGGCTGAGATTGGCTCGGCCCCCGGTGTTACCACCCGTGTAGTTGTACTGTGGCGTGCGGAAACCGCTCATCACCCGAACGCCGTGGACGTCGACGCCGTGTGCCTCGAGATCGGACAGCACCAGCTCCAGCTTGTCGAGCAGCCGCGGCTGAAGGACGAGGTATTTCGGCCAGACGTTCGGCTGATCGTGCGTCAGGAAATCGCGCAGTTTGAAATGCTCCGACACGGGCGTGTCGGCGTTCTCCTGAGTAACCTCGATGAAGCCGGCCGGATTGGCGTACGTCCACGACGGAGCCTTGGCCGACCCCACCTTGCCCTTCTCGCTCGGCCACGTGCCGACGTAGTACAAGCCGACGCGTCCGTTTTTCTTGGCGCTGAACGGCAACATCGCGATCACGTTGAATTTCGCGACAGGACGCATGGCGTTGCCGATCGCCAACAGAACGCCCCACACTCCGGAGCCTTTCGGCGACGATGTGACCTGGCCACCCTGCGCGTACGCGACACGCGCTCCCTCCGGCAATGTGTCCGGGGCCAACGGCGCAGGGGACGACTCGATCGCCGCCCGCAGCTTTCCGCTCGCTCCCAGCGCGCTCGCGAACATGCGATCGACGAGCGCGTTGAGCGCCGCGTCCGTAACATAAGCCGCCGTCGGCGCACTCACATGCGTGAGCGCGCTTGCTACCGTCGACGTCACTGGCGTGATCTCGCCTTCGTTGGTTGCGGTCGCGCCCAACTCTCGCACGCTGGCGATCGACCACACCCACCCGACGGCGAACGCAAACAACACGATGCCGCTCGCGATGTGGAGTACCCGCTCGCCGCGCGGCGTAACCCCGGGACGATTCCACCACCGACGCGGTTGCATCCGACTGGATGGAAGCTCGAGCACGTACTCGAACAGCTGCGCCCAGTCGCGATAGAGATCGCTGGTTGATTCCGGCGGCGGCTGTGTGGAACTTCCGGTCCTCACGGATCCACCTCGCTTCCACTTCGATCGCCCCGGCCCGCATGCAGACCCTGCTCGACTTGATTCACCGCGTTCGAGACGTTCGCGCCATCATCGCCTGGGGTGGCTATGTCGGGCTCACGTCGATCATTTTCGCCGAGACGGGTCTCCTGATCGGATTCTTTTTGCCCGGTGATTCCCTGCTCGTAACCGCGGGGCTGCTCGCCGCGACGACCGGCGTCTTCAACGTGTTTGGGTTGGGTCTCTTGCTGACCGTTGCGTCGATCGTCGGCAACACCGTGGGCTACGGAATCGGCAGGGCGGCGGGCCCCCGTCTGTTCACGCGCGAAGACTCCTTGCTCTTCAACAAGAAGCATCTGTATCGCGCCCACGAGTTCTACGAGAAGCATGGCGGCATAACGGTCATCATTGCGCGATTCATGCCCATTGTCCGGACTTTTGTCCCGGTCGTGGCCGGTATGGCCCAAATGAGCTATCGGCGTTACACGCTGTACAACGTGGTCGGCGGCGTTGGCTGGATCTGGAGCATGCTGTTTATCGGTTACTTTCTGGGGCGCTACATTCCTGGCATTGACCGGCACATCGAGACGGTGATTGTCGTTGTGGTCCTCATTTCGCTGTTGCCGGGCATCATCGGTTGGATGAGACGCGGGACGCGGGAAGCGAACAGCCCGGCGCAATAAGCGTTGCCCGGCTTCGCGGCTCGCGGCCCGCCGACCGCGACCCGCACCAGGAGAGAAAGACCATGGCGTTCTCGCTACCCGCGCTCCCGTACGCGTACGATGCGCTCGAGCCGCACATCGACGCGCGGACAATGGAGATTCACCACACCAAGCATCATCAGGCGTATGTCAACAACCTCAACGCGGCGATCGAAAAAGCGCCGGAGCTTCAGAACAAATCGCTCGACGATTTGATGCGCGGCATCAGCACCGTGCCCGACGCGGTACGCGCAGCGGTTCGCAACAATGGCGGCGGACACTGGAACCACTCAATGTTCTGGGAGCTGATGGCGGCCGGTAAGGGCGGTGAGCCCACGGGTAAGCTTGCCGACGCAATCAAGAGCGCGTTTGGCGACTTCAGCAAATTCAAAGAACAATTTGCTGCTGCGGGGACCGGTCGATTCGGTTCGGGCTGGGCGTGGCTGATCAACGAGGGCGGCAAGCTTTCGATCAACAGCACGCCGAATCAGGACAATCCGCTCATGGACGGAAAGACGGCGATTCTCGGGCTCGATGTCTGGGAACACGCGTACTATCTCAAGTACCAGAATCGTCGGCCCGATTACATCGCGGCGTGGTGGAACGTGGTGAACTGGGACGCGGTCGCCAAACGCTTCGGCTGAACGTCAGGTTACGCGAACGTCGCGGTGCCGGCGAGCATCGCAGCGATCATTAGTAGCCGCAAATAGCGGTCTAGCCGGAGAAAACGACTCCGCCTCGCATCACGAAGCGCACCCGTCGAAGCGCCATGATGTCCTTCGACGGGTCACCGGCGACGGCGATGAGATCGGCGTCGAAGCCGGGAGCCACGGCGCCAATCCGATCACCGAGCCCGAGTGCCTGCGCGGTGATTGACGTCGCAGACGTGATCGCGTCCATGGGCGACTGTCCCGCCAGCACGCGGCAAAAGAGCTCGTCGGCGTTGCGTCCGTGCGCGAGCGCCACCGCGTCGGTCCCGAAGATCACCTTGAGCCCGGGCGTGCGAATCGCCCGCTTGAACATCTCTGTCGCGGTCGGAATGGCGTTGGCCAAACCGGTGAATGATTGTTCTGTGAATCCGGACTTGGTGTAGACGTCGCCGTGGTCGATGTAGTTCTGGAACACCAGACACACTTGCGGATCGAAAATCGTTCCGTGCTCCGCCATGAGCGTGAGCTCCGCATCGGTGGCGAATGTGCCGTGTTCGATCTCGGTACAACCAGCCAGTGTTGCCGCGCGCACGCTCCCGGCGCTGATCGCGTGAACGACGGAGCGAAGCCCCTGCGTCTTCGCCTCACCGCAGATGGCGACGAGCTGCTCGTCGGAAAGCGTCTGCGCCCCGCCCGCGCCGAGTCCGGACGATGCGAACAGTTTGATGATATCGGCGCCTTGCGTCTTGAGCGCACGAACGAGACCGCGCAATGAGTCAGGCGACAATCGCCGGTCATTGATTTGGCTGATCGACGTGAGAATTCGTGGCCCCGCGATTTGCTGGCGGTTTATCGCGTCGCGCAGGTCGATGTCCTCTGGTCCGCCGACGCTCTGGATCGTCGTGAAACCGGCCGCGAGCGTCGCGTAGAGATTTCCCGCTCGCGCGAGCGCGGACTGCGCCGGCGTGTCTTCGTCGCGGGGCGAGTGCAGCGCACCGTCGCGATTGATGTACCACCCGGGGTGCACGTGGGCGTCGATAAGACCAGGAATGAGGGTCGCCGACCCCAGCTCATACGTCGCGCCCGATCCTCTTGCGCCGATATGCGGCTCGACACGCTCGATGCGACCAGAGCGAATGGTCACCAGCACGTCGTCGAGCGCATGTCCGCGTCCGTCGATGACGCGGGCAGCGTGGATCGTAACCGGCGCATCGCCAGGCACGGCGATCGAGGAGTTCTGAGCCGCGAGCGTGGAACTGAGCAGCACGGGGGCGACGAGCAGAGTGAGCGTCTTCATGACGTTTGAATGAAGGAGAGCCTGAACCTGCGTAACCGACACCGATTCTGCCACTCGCGACGGAGCGCGAATAGATTCCGTCGCGCTCGCCGACGCTGGTCGAGGTGAGCCCGTACCCGCCTCGATCCCGCCGACATGATCTCGCCGACATGACGCTCAGCGGCTCCATCATACTGCTCCTCCTCGTGGCGGCGGCTGTCGCGCTTGCCGCACGGCGCCTGCGTGTGCCGTACACCGTGGCGCTCGTTGTCGCGGGATTGGGGCTCAGCGCTTCCCCGCTGTTGCATCCCCCGGCGCTGACGAAGGAATTGCTGTTCGCCGTGTTCCTTCCCGGACTCTTGTTCGAGGCGGCGTTTCACCTCGACGCTGAGGAGTTCTGGCGCAATCGACTCACGATTTTTTCGCTCGCGTTACCGGCGGTTGTTCTGGCCACCTTGTTGACGGCGAGTACTCTAGTGTTCGCCTTGCGCCTCATCGCCGTCCCGCTGGCGTGGGGCCCGGCGTTCGTCTTTGCGACGCTGATCGCCGCGACCGACCCGATCGCCGTCGTCGCTCTCGTGCGCACTCTTGGCGCCCCGACTCGACTCGGCGTTCTCATCGAGGGCGAGAGTTTACTCAACGACGGCACCGCGGCCGTGTCGTTCACCGCGGCCGTTGGATACGTGCTCGGCTCTCAGCCCGATAGCACGTCGCTCGCTCTCCAGTTTGTGTACGCGATCGGGGCCGGCGTCGCCATCGGCGCTCTCGCGGGATTGGCGACGCGACGTCTACTCCCCTGGCTCGACGACGTGATGGTGATGATCACGATGACGACGACCGCGGCGTACGGCTCGTTCCTCGTCGCCGACACCGTTGGCGCGTCCGGCGTGATCGCCGCGGTAACGGCCGGACTGATGAGCGGAACCGACGCGTCGCAGCGCGCCATTTCGCCGCCGGCGCGGGTCGCGCTACAGAGTTTCTGGCAGTACATCGCCTTCGCCCTCAACTCCCTGGTGTTCTTGCTGATCGGCTTTCAGGCGGGCGTCGCGCAACTGTTTTCGGCGTGGCGGTCAATTCTGGTTGCGTATGTGGTCGTGACGCTGGCGCGCATCGTCGTGACGTCCCTCATCGTTGCCGTGATGCCCAAGCGCGAACGTCTGCCCCGAGGCTGGACGGCAGTGCTCGCATGGAGCGGACTTCGCGGCAGCCTCTCCATGGTCCTCGCGCTGAGCCTATCCGCGGCGATGCCGCAACGTGAAGCGATCATCGAGATGACGATCGGTGTGGTCGTGCTCTCGATTCTCGTTCAAGGAATGACGGTGGCGCCGCTACTGCGGTGGCTCGGACTCGAGGCCGCGCCGCACGGGGCCGCGGATCAAGCCACACCGGCTGCCCCTCGATAGCATTTGCCGCTGTTCCGTTCCCCGCCTACTGCGCGGCCTCGCCCTCGAGGTACGTGTACCCTTCCAAACCCGCGACGTAGTCGGCGATGAACGTGTTCGCCTCCTGCCGGCTGATGTGCTTCGCCGCAGCCACCTTCCGCCGAAACGTCTGCAAGAGATCGGATGCGCGGAACTGCACATAGTTGAGGACTTCCGTCACGGTGTCGCCGTGGACGAGATCCGTCACCTCGTACCCACCGTTCTGCGTGAGCCTGATATGCACGGCGTTCGTATCGCCGAACAAATTGTGCAGATCGCCCAGGATTTCCTGGTACGCCCCAGTCAAAAACACGCCGAGCATATAGGGCTCGCCGTCACGGAACTCGTGGAGCTCGAGACTCGGGTTACCGGATTTGTCGCCGACGAATCGATCGATCTTGCCGTCCGAGTCGCACGTCACGTCTTGAATGCTGCCGCGACGAAGCGGCTCCTCATCGAGCCGGTGGATCGGCACGATGGGAAAGAGCTGATCGATTGCCCAGCTGTCGGGAAGCGACTGGAAGAGCGAGAAGTTGCAGAAGTATCGGTCGACGAGGGTCGCGTCGAGATCAGCGATGATGTCCTCAAAGGCGTTACGGTGCCGCTCGATGCTCTTCGACAGCACGTTGACCGTGGCGAAGTAGATTTGTTCGGCCAGCGCGCGCTCGCGCAGCGAGAACACGCCGCTGTTGAACATTTCCTGCGCGCGTTCCTTGTCGAACGTCAAATCGTGAAAGATTTCGCGGACGCGTCGCTTCGTGACGTTCTTGCGCGACGCGTCGCGGTAATCGGCTAACATCTCACGCAGCAGCTGATGATCGTCCTCGCCGAGCTCAGGGACTGGACGGTCCGCTTGCGACTCGACGTCAATCACCTTGATCAGCAGCAGCGCGTGATGCGCCGTGAGCGCACGTCCCGATTCGCTGATGAGGTGGGGCATCGGGATCTCGTGCTCGCGACACGCCTCGGCGAGCGTGTACACCACGTCGTTCGCGTATTCCTGCAGCGAGTAGTTGACGCTGGCGTCAGACGTCGAGTTGGTCCCGTCGTAGTCGACACCTAGTCCGCCGCCGACATCGACGTGCGTGATATCGAGCCCGAGGTTCCGCAGCTCGACGTAAAAGCGCGTGAGCTCGGTGAGCCCGAGCTTAATGAATCGAATGTCGGTGATCTGCGACCCAAGGTGGAAGTGGATCAGCTTGAGCATGTCGAGCCGACTCGCGGCGCGGAGCTTGTCGACCGCCTGCATGAGCTGCGCGGAGTTCAATCCGAACTTCGATTTCTCGCCGCCACTTTCCTTCCACCGTCCGAAGCCGCGCGACGCCAGTTTGATTCGGACGCCCGCGGTCGGCGTCACACCCATCTCGTCGGCGACTTGCAGCAGCACGTCGATCTCGCTGAGTTGCTCGAGGACGATGTAGACCTGATGCCCGAGTTTCTGCCCCATCAGCGCGAGGCGCATGAACTCCTCGTCCTTGTAGCCGTTGCAGATGATCATGTGCTCGGTATTCTCGGCGAGGCCGAGAATTGCCTGAAGCTCCGGCTTGCTGCCACACTCGAGCCCAACGCGGTGGGCTTTTCCGAACTCGACGATCTCCTCGACGACGTGGCGCTGCTGGTTGACCTTGATCGGATAGACCGTGGTATAACCACCCGAGTAGTTGAATTCCTCGCGCGCCTGCTCGAATCGCGTCGTCAGATGCTCGATGCGCGAACGCAGAATGTCGGAGAAGCGCAGCAAGACCGGCAGCGCGATCCCCTGCTCCTCGAGATCGTTCGTGATCTCATACAGGTCGACCACGTGGTCGGGGCGATCGTGATCGGGACGCACGATGACGTGACCGCGGTCGTTGATGTCAAAGAACCCGGCGCCCCAGCCTTCGATGTTGTAGAGCGCGCGGGCCGCGTCGATCGTCCAGGTACCGCCGGTCACGGCCGACTCGGGGTCGGCAATGTGAGTAGCCATGGGCGGAAGTTAATCGAGGTGGGACGGAGGGAAATGGCCGCGCAACTCGCTCTCAGGGATACAGCAGCTCAAGTCTCCACCCGTCGCCCGCCCGAATGTAAAGATGGCGGACGTGCAACCGACTCGGCATGTTCTTCCAGAACTCGATCCGCTCGGGCGTCACGCGAAACCCCGACCAATGCGGCGGCCGCGGCACCGGACCACCCGCGAACTTTCGCTCCATCTCGGCCACCCGCGCGTCCAGATCGGTCGCGCTCTGCATCGGCCGGCTCTGAATCGACGCCCACGCGCCGATCTGGCTGTCGCGCGCGCGCGACGCGAAGTACGCGTCCGCCTCGGCGTCGCTCACGGGCTCGGCGCGTCCCTCGACGCGCACTTGTTCCTCGAGCAACTGCCAGTGAAAGCACATCGCCGCGCGACGCGTCACCATGATCTCGCGTCCCTTCCGGCTCTCGAAGTTCGTGTAGAAGACAAATCCGCGCGCGTCCACATCCTTGAGCAACACGATGCGCACGCTCGGCTGGCCCGCCGCGTCGACCGTGCCGAGCGCGAAGGCCGTCGGCTCGGGAAGCCGCTCGCGAGGCAGCTGCGCCGCACGCTCGAGCAGCGCTTGAAAGCGGACGATCGGGTCGTCCGCCGGAGGTATCGTCATCCGATCGCCCGCTTGTAGAAGCTCCGCATGCCGAGCGTCCAGAAGGACGCGGCGACGATCACGAGCGCGACGCCGACGACGGCCAGCGGCATGTGCGGCACGTCGGGTGTGAGCGCGCCCCGCATTCCCTCGGCGACATACACCATCGGGTTCACGAGCACGAGATACTTCATCACGGGCACCGCGTCGAGCCCGCGCCACGGATAATACGCGCACCCGAAGAACAACATCGGCGCGATAATCACGCTGAACATGAGCCCGATCTGCTGCGGCGCGATCGCGGTGCCGAGCCACATGCCGAGGGCCGAGAACGCCATGGAGCCGAGGAGGACGATCAGGATCAGCTCACCCACATGCGAGAATGTGAAGCCAGAGATCGGGCCCATGACCAGGCGCGCGATCGGCAGCACGAACGCCGCGGCGATAACACCCTGTAACATGCCCGCAACGATTTTCTCGGCCGCGATCAATTGCGTCGGAACCGGCGCGAGCAGCCGGTCCTCGATCTCCTTCGTCCAGCCGAAATCTTGCACCATCGGCAGCGCGACTGATTGAATCGCCGACAAGCTCAAGCTCACCGCGAGAATCCCGGGCAGCAGAGCCGTCTGATAGCCGCGGCCGACAAAGTTCATCTTGGGCAACAAATAGCCGAACACGATGACGAATAGCAGCGGCTGCATCGTCGTGCGCACCAGGAAGAAGGCGATCTCTTTTCGAGCCACGCGGACGTCTCGTCGCAGCAACGCGAAGAACACCGACGAGGCGCGGACGGGATGTGGAAGGATTGCCGTCGCGGTCAATCGAGTTTCCTCCCGGTGCGGGACACGAAGAGCGTCTCGAGGCTCGGCTCGGTCAGGCTGATGTTGGTAACCGATACGCCATTCTCCTCCGCGGCCTGAATGACCGGTGAGATGACGCGGCCGCCGCGATCGCTGAACACTCGCAAGAGTTGACCCTGTGCCTCGACGCGCAGCACGCCGTCGACCGCGCGCACCGCGTCGACGACTGGCCGGGCGTCGCCGCTCAATGACATCTCGACGAGCGTGCCACCGGGCGCGCGTTGCTTGAGTGCCTCGGGCGTGTCGAGCTCGAGGAGTTGCCCGCGATCGACGATCGCGATGCGGTCACACAGCTTGTCGGCCTCCTCCATGTAGTGCGTCGTCATTACGATCGTCCGACCCTCGGCGTGCAGCTGACGAAGAATCCCCCAGAGCGAGAGGCGCGTCTGCGGATCGAGACCTACGGTGGGCTCGTCGAGGAAGATGACTTGCGGCTCGTGAATCAACGCCCGCGCGATCATCAGGCGTTGCTGTTGTCCGCCCGACATCTCGTCGACTTTGGCGTACGCTTTGTCGGAAATGCCGAGCTGCTCGAGCAGCTGATTGGCCCGCGGTTGCGACGCCGACGCGTGGATCCCGAAATAGGCCGCGTGGAAAATCAGATTCTCGATCACGTTCAGGCTGCGATCGGGATTGGGGCGTTGCGGAACGACCCCGATGCGCTGGCGGACCTGCACGGACTGTGATCCAACGTCAGCGCCACCGACGACGGCGCTGCCCGATGTCGGTTTCACCCGCGTGGTGAGTATGCCGATCGTGGTCGTTTTGCCTGCGCCGTTTGGTCCCAGGAGTCCGAAGAATTCGCCGTCGCGAACTTCGAGATCGAGGCGATCGAGCGCGACGATCTCGCCTCGTGGCCCGCCGGCCGCGCCGGGCGGCATTGGCGCCGCACCCATTCCAGGCGGTGGTCCACCGCCACCGCGACGCTTCGGCCCCGACGGCGCCGGGTACACCTTGCGCAGCGACCGTGTTTCAATGGCGGGCATCAGCGGCCCGTGAGGCGCGTCGTTGATTGCAACGCTCTAGCGGTCGCGGTCGATCATCGAGCCGATCACGCCGCCGATGATTCCGCCTCCGATTCCGCTGAGTCCTTCTTCGCGACGAACACCACCAGCCCGCGGCGCGGCGGCGAGGATGCGATCGGCCAGCCGCGAGAACGGCATCGTCTGCAGCAAGACGCGGCCGGGTCCACGAAGCCGCGCGAAAAACAGTCCTTCACCGCCGAAGAGCGCGGTTTTGATTCCGGGCACCATCTCGATGTCGTAATCGACTTGCTCTTCCATCGCCACGAGACAGCCTGTGTCGACGCGCAGCGACTCGCCCGCGGTGAGTCGAATCTCGTGCAGCGTGCCTGAGGCATGGAGAAACGTCAGCCCGTCGCCCTCGATGCGTTGGAGAATGAATCCTTCGCCGCCGAAGAATCCGGCGCCGATGCGTTTGGTGAACGCGATGGTGACATTCGCGCCACGCGCCGCAACGAGAAACGAATCTTTCTGCGCGATGATCGTCCCGCCCCAATCGCGCAAATCGATTGGACGGATCTTGCCCGGGAAGTGGGACGAGAACGCGACATCCTGCCGTTGTTTCGCCGCGTTGGCGAACGTGGTGACGAAGAACGTGTCGCCCGACAACGCCCGCTTTGCACCCTGAAACAGCTTTCCGAGCATTCCCCCGCCCTGCGCATTCGGATCGAGGGTGGTGTTCATGACGATGCCGTCCTGCATGTACATCATGGCGCCCGCCTCGGCGATGACCATCTCACCCGGATCGAGCGTGATGATCACGGCCTGCAGGTCATCGCCGATGAGCTGGTAATCGATTTCGTCGGCCATGTTGTTGCGGGGTGGAGGGTCGAGGGTGGAGGGTTGAGCACGCCGCCAATTGCTTGAACCTAGTACCCAACCGCCCGTAGTCTCCACCCTCAACCCTCCACCCTCCACCCCGCCTTTATGGCTGCACCACGCCGGCCTGAACGGGCGCGGGCGAGACCTGGTCCTTGCCCTTTGCGACGAACGGAATGCCGTGCACCATCCAATCGGGTGCCGGTGCGCCGCGCAGCTTGCTGTCGAAGAACTGCTGCATCTTCATCGCGATGTCTTTCTGATTCGCGCGACTCGCCGGGTTATGGACGTCATTGTTGTAGCTGATGAGGTACGCCTCCTTCCCCAAGCGGCGCATGCCAACGAACAACTCGATGCCTTGGTAGTACGGCACCGCATCGTCCATGTCGTTGCTCATGATGAACAGCGGCGTCGTCACGCGGTCGAGCCAGAAGAGGGGCGAATTCTCGATGTAGAGCTGCGGCGCCTCCCAGAGCGACTTGCCGATGCGGCTCTGGCCCGTCTCGTACTGGAACGATCTCGCGAGGCCCGAGCCCCAACGGATGCCGCCGTACGCGCTCGTCATGTTGGCCACGGGCGCACCCGCCATCGCGGCGCTGAACAAATGCGATTGCGTGATGATGTACGCGGTCTGATATCCGCCCCACGACTGACCTTGAATCCCGAGACCCTTGGGATCCACGTAGCCGCGTGCCATGATCGCCTCGACGCCAGGCACGATCGACTTGAGCGCGCTCGGTCCAGGGTAGCCCGTCTCGTAATGAATGTCGGGCACGAAGACGAGGTACCCATTCGAGACGTAGTGCGTGTAGTTGATGACGTTGCGCCCGGTGGGCGGGACGTAGTTGTGCAGCGTGTTCGAGTTCTGCTCGTAGAAATACGCGATCATTGGGTACTTCTTGTTCGGATCGAAGTTCTCCGGCTTGAACAAGAGGCCCTTGAGCGGATAGCCATCGAGGCTGTTCCAATGCACGAGCTCCACCGTGCCCCAGTTGTAGTCTTTCTGCTGCGGGTTCGCGTCGGAGATCTTGCTGAGTTGCGTGAGCGAAGGACCGACCCACAGATCGGGGAAGTTCTCGAACGTGCTCTTGGTGAGCAGGTACTCCTCGGTCCCCGCCGCCTTGATCGGCGTGCCGAAGTTGACATCCGCCATCACCACTCTTTCCGGCGCCTTCACTACGCCAAGTCGATCGCGATAGAAACCGCTCGCCATTGTCTCCGTGTTGACCGCGCGCAGCAACAGCGGTTCGGCGGGATCGATCACACCGCGTTCAGAGTCTCCGCCCGCGGCGCCCCCACGGCCGCCGCGTCCACCGCGGCCACCACCGCCGGCTTCGGCGAGACGGAACTGCAGGTGCTCGCGCACGCCGACAGAGTCGGTGACGATGATCGGCGCCTTCGCTCCGCTCGGATCGAGCTCCCAGATGTCGTAGTGATCGTAGACGAGCATCGATTTGTCGCCTTTGGTCCAACCGGCCACGCCCCAGGCGGACGGAATGGAGGGCGTGTCGGTATTCTCGTTCTCTAAGTGCACGTTCTTCATCGCGCTGCTGACATCGACCGTTTTGCCAGTCGCGGTGTTGTAGGTGAACCAATGCCCCTTGTCGAAGAACGCGACGTACTTGGCCTCAGGTGACAATTGCGCATTGCCGCTGATCTTTTCGCGCACGAGCTTCTTGGCACCGCTCGTCGGATCGAAAACGTAGACGTCCGTGCCTCCGTCGCCCCACATCGACTCGATCATGTAGCGCTCGCGCGAGTTGGCGAGAGCGACCTTCCCGTCGTCCGAGACGTTGACGGTTGGAATCGAATCGTCGGCGAGCTGCACGAGCTTCTTGGTCGCGGGAAAGTACACTGCTTGGAATGATCGATTGCGATCGCGGACGGCGCTCAGTTTCTGCGCCGGTTGCAGCGTTTGATCTTTGTAATGCCAAAGGTCATACACCGCCTTGCCGACCAGCGAGTCGGCCGGCACTGAGTCGATCACCGGTGGGGCAATCGCGAGCGTGATCGCCGAACCTGACCGCGTAAAGCCGATGGTTGGGTTGTCGGCGATGTGGAGACCCGTCGGCACTTGCGACGGAGTGACCAACGCCTGCGCCGCGCCGCCTTTGACTGACGCGCCATACAACGTGTAGCGGGGTTTGTCACCGCGGCCGAACTCATCGCGATCCGAGACGAAGACGATTTGCGTCCCGCTGCGGTCGAACGCGAGCGCCTTGTAATCGCCCCGGCCGCTCAGCAGGGTCGTCGTCGCATTCGACGACAAATTGCGCAGATACGCGCCGTCCTTCGTCGAGTCGCGCGAGACGAGCGTGTAACCCAAGACTTTCGCGCTATCGTCGAACGCAAAGGCCAGGACGTCGGCCAGTCGCTCCTCGGCGCCGGTGGCCAGATTACGTAGCACGAGCGGCGCGCCGAATTGACGTCGCCCACTCGCCGCACCGGTACCGCCACGTCCGCCGCGACCTCCGCGGCCGCCACTTGCGGCCGCCCCGACCGCATTGCCGCGCGTCGTCGAATCACCCGACGCGGAATCCGGCTCCGCCACGTACGCGAGCCACGTTCCGTTGTCGCGTGCGAGACGAAAGGAACGAACGCCGGCGATCGTCGTCACCTTTCCGTCGGCGAGACTCACGATCGCCAGCGACTGACGGTTCGCCGCGGCGCCGCGACCCCGTGGCGCGCGCTCAACCTCGGCCTGCGACGGCTGCGTGCTCACGATCACGTACCGGCTGTCGGCCGAGATTTGCGCCGGCGTGGCGGTCGGGCCAACGGGGTCGGCCTCGCCCGTGCCGGCCGCGGGACCCCGTAGTCCGCCGGGAATGTTGTTCGGTCGGCCAAGGTAGCCGCGCGGCACACGATACTCGGTGCTCCCAGTTGTGGATCGAATCACGAGCTCTCCGTCTCCCACTTGGGGGATGAGCGTGTAGACCGCCCACTTCCCGTCGTTCGAAATGGCTGGAGCATTGATCGACTTCCACTTGTCCCAGTCGGCTTGCGTCAGCGCCTTCTTCGATGTCTGCGCGACCACGGGAGCGGCGAGCGCGACCGTCAGGAGAACGGCGACTTGGGAAAGGAGCAGTGTGCGTCTCATAAAACGTCTGCGGGTGGAGGGTGCGGAGCGAGACCCAGGTGTACGTGAGATTACGACCACCGTCCTGCGGTCGTTGAGATGGTGAGCTGTGAGAGAGGACAATCGCATGCAATGCAATCCTGCGTTGCGTGAATCCGCCCGGCAAGGCATTCTCCTGCATGCTTCTGGAACGCATTTATGACGACGCGCTGGCGCAGGCGAGCTATCTCATTGGATGTCAGGAGAGCGGGACCGCGATCATCGTGGATCCGAATCGCGACGTCGCGCGATACATCGACGCGGCGGACCGACACTCGCTGCGGCTCGAGTACATCACCGAAACCCACATCCACGCCGACTTCGTGTCAGGCGCGCGCGACCTCGCACGAGCGACCGGCGCGAAACTCCTTCTGTCGCGCGAAGGCGGCGCCGATTGGCAATATGGGTTCGCTCGCGACGATGATGCCCGCCTGCTCTCGAACGGCGATCGCTTCGACGTCGGGCACGTTCGCTTCGACGTTCGCCACACACCGGGCCATACGCCCGAGCATCTCTCGTTCGTCGTAACGGACCGTCTGTCGAGTGAGCGTCCGGTGGGAATTCTCACCGGCGATTTCATTTTCGTTGGCGACGTCGGCCGACCGGATTTGCTCGAGCGCGCGGCGAACGTGCAAGGGACGATGGATCGGCTCGCGCGTCAGCTCTTCCGCTCAATTCGCGCGACGAGCGATCTCCCCGACTATTTGCAAATCTGGCCGGGCCACGGCGAGGGATCGGCCTGTGGAAAGTCGCTTGGGGCGATGCCGTCGACGACGTTCGGCTATGAGCGGCTGGTGAATTGGGCGTTTCGAATCAACGACGAGGACGCGTTCGTTCGCGAGGTGCTCGCCGGACAGCCCGAGCCACCGAAGTACTTCGCGAGAATGAAATCGGTCAATCGCGATGGTCCGCCGCCACTGCCCGCGCTGAACGAACTTCCCGAGCTCGATCTGCCAGGTCTCGAGCACGCGATGCGCGCGGGGACGCCGGTCCTCGACGTTCGCGCGACGGCCGACTTCGCCGCGGGCCACATCCCGTCGACGCTCAACCTGCCGATCGGCGATTCATTCGCGACGTGGGCCGGATCGCTCATCCCGTACGATCGCGACATCGTGCTCCTCGCCGACACGCCCGAGCGCGTCGACCGCGCTCGCTGCCTGCTCATGCTCGTCGGCCACGATCGGGTGACGGCGCGCGGTGGTCGCGCGGTCCGCGAGCAATGGCGAGACCAGCGCGGGCCGCTCGCGCGCGTCACTCTCCTCGATCCCGCGACGCTAGCCCGCGATGACCGTCGCGTTGTCATCGACGTGCGTGGCCAACCCGAGTGGGACGCCGGTCACATGCCACGCGCGACGCATCTCTTTCTCGGGGACCTGACCGAGCTGGCGCGCGAGATTCCGCGTGACACGCCGATCGCGGTGCATTGCCAGGGCGGAACACGCTCGGCGATCGCCGCCAGCCTCTTGCAAGCCCAAGGCTTCACCGATGTGGCGAATGTCACCGGCGGCATTCGCGCTTGGGAAGCGGCGGGACTTCCGATCGTCACCGCGGATTCCTCGGCCCCGGCGAATGAGAACGTTCCTCACATCGACCGAACACTTCATGCGTACTAGTTCTCTCATAGCCGCTGCCGTGCTGGTCCTACCGGCGATCGCCTGGGCCCAGGGCCGCGGCGGCCGTGGTGGCGCCGCGCCCGCGCCTGTCGGTCCCGCCATCGTGCTCGTGCCCGACCGGGTGTGGGACGCCGTCGACGTCGCACCGCACGAAGGCTGGGCGGTCGTCGTTCACGGTGATCTGATCGAAGCCGTTGGCCCGCGAGGGCAACTGACGGTGCCGGCTGACGCGAAGACGATCACCCTTCCCGGCACGACGCTGATGCCGGGTTTGATCGAAGGGCACTCGCATCTCCTGCTGCATCCGTATAACGAGACGCCATGGGACGATCAGGTCCTGCACGAGCCGCTCGCGCTTCGCGTCGCCCGCGCCGTGAATCATGCCCGTGCGACGCTGATGGCTGGCTTCACCACCGTGCGCGATCTCGGAACTGAAGGCGCGGGATACGCCGACGTCGGTCTCAAGCAAGCGATCAATCAAGGCATCATCCCCGGGCCGCGAATGGTCGTCGTCACCAAGGCGATCGTCGGGATTGGTGAGTACGCGCCCAAGGGATTCGCCACCGAGTACATCGATCAGATTCCGCAAGGCGCCGAGGAAGCCAGCGGACCGGATCAGATCTCGCGGGTCGTGCGTGATCAGATCAAGCACGGCGCCGACTGGATCAAGGTCTACGCCGACTATCGCTGGGGACCGAACGGCGAAGCGATGCCGGGGTTCACGCAAGATGAAATGAATCTCATCGTGTCGGTCGCGAAGAGCTCGGGACGACAGGTTGCGGCACACTCGACGACGGCGGAAGGTATGAAGCGCGCGGCGCTCGCCGGCGTGGCGACGATCGAACATGGCGACAACGGAACGCCCGAAATATTCAAGCTGATGGCCGAGCGCGGCATCTGTTATGTGCCGACGGTCTCCGTCGGCAACAGAAACAAGAAGTCGGTGCTCGAGATGGCGATGGCCGCCGGCGTGACGATCTGCAACGGTGCCGACTCAGGGCCACTCGCCCACGGCGAGAACGCGCACGAGCTCGAGACACTCGTCGCGGATGGCCTCACCCCACTCCAGGCCCTCCGCGCCGCGACCGTGAACGACGCCAAGATGCTCGGCTGGGGTGATCGCTTGGGCGCGGTGAAGACCGGTTTCTGGGCGGATCTCATCGCGGTGAAAGGCGATCCGACAAAGGACATCTCGGCGATTCGCCAAGTGCAACTGGTGATGAAAGCCGGGACGATCTACAAGCAGCCCTGACGAATTCCGTCATCCTGAGGAGTACTGCGACGAAGGATCTACTGTTCCGTCGACGGACACGACGTCAGCGTCGCAGAGGGATCAAGCCGTTGTTTTCATCCGTTCAAATCCGTTTCATCCGTTCAAATCGTTTCACCAATTGTTATGGCTGGCCCGAGCGGCGGTCCGCGAGGGACTCTGTGCAATGACACATTGTCTCGCCAGATAAGGCGTAACAACTTGTGAAGCGATTGAACGGATGAAACGGATTTGAACGGATGAAACAACGGAGTAGGAAGGACCACCCTCTGTAGAGTTCGGAGGACCCCTCCCTCAGGATGATAAGAAACCTCGCGATCGCGACGCGAGCTTGTACATCAACGGGCCGAGGGCGATCGCGACGCCGGCACCGATAACAGCCGGCAATCCGTACTCGCCGTCGCGAAACGAGATGCCCACCACGCCGATCAACACGACCATCGGCACCGCGGCGAGCAGCGCGACCCATCGGCGGTCGAGCGGAATCCTGAATGCCCCGCGCAATTCCGGTTCGGACTTGCGCAATCGCACCAGCGCGCCGAACTCGAGGAACAAGGCGAGCGAGTACAGGATCACATCGGCGACCACGAGTCGGCCGAATGGCACGAGCACAAAAAAGGAATAACAGATCGCTGATAACAGGACCGCGTTGCGCGGCGTCCCGTGGCCGTCGGTCTTGGCGAGTGATGACGGCAACAGATCGTCGGCGGCCATGACGAACGGGATGCGCGAGTACGAGAGGAGCAGCGCGTTGAACAAGGCGAGCGCGCTGACCATGCCCCCGAGGGCGATCCAGACCGCGATCCACGGACCGGCGTGTCCGGCGGCGCTCTTTGCGATCGTCGGCCATCCGCCATCGGTCCACGTCGTCCAGTCGGACGCGGCGAGCGTCGACAACAGCGGTACGAAGTATCCGAGCGTGACGAGCGGCAGTGCGAGCGCGAGCGCTCGAGGATAGCTGCGCGAGGCATCGCGCACTTCGCCCTGCACGGTCGAGGCGTTGTCCCACCCGATGTAATTCCAGAGCGCGATCGAGACGCCGACCGCCAGACCGCCGATGCCCCGCCCCTGCTCCGAGGCAAATGGGCGCCACGGAACGTGCGTCGCGTGCGGAAGCGACGCGATCGCTAGCGCGAGAAACCCGAGCATGATGAAGCTTCCCGCGATCACCGAGCTCCGGCCGACTCGCGCCGAGCCGCGCAGATTGATCGCCGTCGCGCCCCAGATCACCGCCAGGGCGATCATCCATTCGATACGCGGGCTGAGCCCCGGCGCAAAGTAGCGAAGATATTGGATGAACAGCACCGGATAGATCGCCATGTCGACGAGCGAGTACATCCAAGTGAGCCATCCATTCTGAAACGCCCAGAATCGGCCGAACGCGCGGTCGACCCAGCGGTAGTAGCCTCCCTCTTCGGGAAGCATGCTCGCCAACTCCCCGACGATGAGGACTTCTGGAATCGACCAGACGAGCGGGATCACGAGGAGAATGAGGAGCCCGACGCCGGGCCCGACCTCGTGGATGAGCGTCTCAGTCGTGTACGCGCCGCCCGATGTGGTGAAGTAGAGAATGAAAACGAGCGAGACGGTGCCGAGGCCGCGGCGAAGAGTCACCGTGTCAGCGGGTCCAGATGGCGATCAGGCCACACCACTTGTCGCCACCGCTCCCGAGGTACTGCAACGGAATGCTGGCCGGCCCCGCGAACAATTCGATGCCGTGAATCTCATCCGGCTTGGGAAGTAGCCGGAGGTCAAAGGCTTGGTCTGCAAAGGCATTCATGACCATGCCGTCGACCATCACCTTCAAGTAGCATTTGGTGACCGATCCATCGGGATGCGTCTTGTTCGAGCGCGTCGACTCGACTGTCACCCCCGCGCTGTCGACGACTCGGATCGCCGAAACGCCCGTCAACATCTGCCACACATCGACCGGGTTTCGCTTGACGATGTCGTCGCGGTTGAAGCTCACCGTAGCTGTGTGATTCAGGCGCCGCGTTTCGAATTCGTCGTTGCGACGGAGCCCAACGAGTCGTTGGTCGCCGACGATCCGCACGGTGTCGAGTGTCGGAAGTCTGATTTCGCTCATCACAATCGGAACGGTATTTCGTCCCGTCTCGATCGACGCGACCACCTCGCCCTGTCGAAATCCTATCCGACGCACGCGCACCGTGAGCCGTCCGGGCGATACGTCGGGCAAGAGCGCGCGGCCCCCGGGTCCAGTCACGACGGTTCGTGTAGGGCCCGTTGACGGCGCAATATCGAGCGTTGCATCGGCCACCGGGACACCGTGCGTATCGATGACGGCAAGCTCCACGAAGGCGCGCGGCCGATCAGCCAACCCAGCGGCGACCGCCACCTCGCGCGCGGCACGCGTCACGTCCTGATGAACGACGAGATCGACGGCGGCAAACGGCTGGTCGTCGCCCAGACGGATCGTGCGTCCGTCGAATCCGGAATCGGCGATGATGCGGACGGCGAGTAGCCGATCTCGAGGCACGCCGCAGATCCGCCACCGGCCGGCGTCGTCGGTCAGCGTGCCGACTGTCTTCTCGGTGTACTGCCAATGGACCGCGTCCGCCGCGCCAATGATCGATATGTCCGACTTCCACGTCACCACGACCGTCGCCTGCATGACGACCATCGCCTGACCATACCTCGCGCTTCCGTACAACATTCCTTCGCCATGGGCAATCGAATCGCGCGGGCAAGCCTTGGTCAGCACATCACGGGAGCTCGGCGACCGAAGTGAATCGACGCGGCTATCAGTGCGCGCCTCCACGTCGCGCTCGACGGCCGCCATGCCGAGTGAATCCATGAATGGCGTTCGCACGCGCGCGTGATAGCGACCGGCAAGAACGGGTGACACCACGACCTTACCGAGCGAATCGGCGGTGCCGTGGTAATCCGTACCGTCGAGCGAGGCCACGGAGCCGGCGACGGTCATCAGCGCGTCGGGCGCGACCACTTGCAGCGCGATGCGCGGCCCTCGCTCCTCGTAGAGGAGACTGTCCCTCCGCGTGACGCGAACAACTTCGCCGCCCGTTACCTGAATCGATCGCACGATCGCGTTCGTCGACGTCATGATCACGCGTCGCAACCCGTTGTCCGACGTGCGCGAGGGAGCACCCAAGCGCGGCATTCGCGCGCTCCATCTGCTGATGATCCAATTGCCATCGGCCAGTCGTAAGAACTCCACGATGCCGCCCGCTCCGGCCGCCCTCGTCACATCCGGTAAATTCGTGTAGCGAAAATCGAGTCTGCGTAGCTCCGCGCTGGCTTTGTCGAGCCAAAGCGTGCCCTCGATCTCGCGTATCTCCCGCCGCTCCCGCGACGGCTGGAAGGCGATCCCGACCAGACCGGGCTCTCGATCGCGCGATGATTCGAAACGGAAGCAGTGCCCTGCCGCGAATGATTCTGACAGAAGCACGGTCGCATCCGGAGCGTAGTAGGTGATCCCTCCCGAATCCGCGACGACATAGCCGGTGGAATCGAGCACCTCGGGCGGTCGGCTTCGAAATGCGTGCGTTGTGGGGTTGCGTGCGGTGTGCACATGCTGTTCCCGCACCAGGCGCGCCGTCGAATCGAGCGTGCGGTCGTACTCGATCCACTCAGCGAACAACGGTGCCTCGCTCGTGCTCAGCTGCGTGGTCAGCATCGCTTTGCGCGCTTCTTCCCACACACGGGTCACGAGGAGTCCGGTGTCCGCGTTGACGCGACATGTCGAGCGATCGCGCACGTTGATTGCCGCAAGGCTCACGGGATCGGCGGCGAACACGATATGAACGCCATCGATGGCATCGGTTCCGACGCTGAGCAACGGCCCTTGCGTCGGACGAAAGCCAATTCGCAGCACTTTGAGGCTATATTGGCCCGTCGCCGCCATCCGCAGCGTGAATTCGCCTCGGGCGCCGCTCAGGGCTCTCGCCGCCGTGGCTCCTCGCGCGTCGGTCGCCGTCACGATGACGCCCGGCAACGGTGTCGTGCTGTCGGGAAGAGACACCGTGCCGTGCACGACTTGCGCCGCGAGCCGACCCGCGCTCGCGAGTGACAGCGCGGTGATCACTTCCACGATTGACGGGCGCGTGAGCAATTGCCCTCCGTCGAGCGGCCTTGTTACGTCCCCCCGTCCTTCGTCCACACCAGGATCACGCCGCACCCGCGATTCATTCCGCTGAACTGCGGCGGGATCGTCGCCGAGCCGGCATACACTTCGATCCCCGAGATCTCCCGCGGTGGAGGAAGTAAGTCGAGATTGAATGGGCTCGGCAATGGGACTTGATCGAGATACACCTGCATCGGACACGCGCCGAGACTTGGATTGCCGCCTTCTCGCGCGCTCAGCGCATAGTATTGCGTGACGGGGCCCGCGTGGTTCGGCGACACATTCACGGACTTGAACTTCCGAAACAGCTCCGTTGAAAAGGCGGAGTTGCGCTGCTCTATCTCCGCGCTCGTCATGAACTCGCCAACGCCGAGCTTGCGGCGCGCCTCGAATTCCGCCATTCGAATCGACGGCGATTTCGCCGTGACCACAACCGCCTCGAGCTCCTCTGGCCGCAACTTTTCGAGCGTGTACGACAGACGCAACGTGTCCGGCGCCGCCACCTCGACAGCCGACGACGCGGGATGATATCCCACTCGTTTGACGATGATGAGGTATTGCCCCGGAGGCACGTTGGTGATGCGGAACCGCCCGTTCGGCCCCGTGCCGACACGGATTTTTGTGCCGAGGATGGAAACGAAAGCGCCTTGGAGGGGAGCAAGGCCGGTATCGCTAACGATCCCGTCAACGGTGCCAAGCACTCGTTTGCCCGGCGGATCTTGAGCCAGAACCGTCGAAGCGGTGATAGAGGCCGAGACGGCAGCGATGAGCCAACTACGGTGCAACGTCTGATGCATAGCCGGGTGCGATAGAGTCAGAAAAAAGTCGCGCTAAACGTAAAGCCGGAGACTGAGAATGTACCCCAGTCCCCGGCTTCTGATCACTTCCAAAACCCTACCAACTGCTCGCCGGTCTCACGGTGCGCAGTCGTCGATGCCAGGCGGACCACGGAATTCGGCCGTCAACGTCAAGCGGTTCAAGCACTCAGCCTGCGGAACAGGCAGCACCCTGGCCACAAAGTTCTTGTTCGGGCCGGAGGGAATGTCGAGCGGAAGCAGATCGAGCTTGCCGTATCGGCGCATGTCGATCCATCGATCGCCTTCCATCAACAACGAAAACCGCTTCTCATAAAGGATTCCGGTAATGACCGCATCGTCCGACGACGCTGCCGTAAGTGTCGATGCCGGCAGACCACCCGAGTTCTGGCGGACGACATTCAGATCAGCAATCGCGCCGGCCTTGTCCCCAGTACCAAGCTTCGCCTCGGCACGAAGCAGAATCAGCTCTTCGTTTCGGATGACGGGAATGCTCGACGACTGAGTTGGCCAGATGCTGAACCCAAGCGTGGAGGCTGCGCTCGTGGGGCCACCATTCGCGGTCGGACCCTGACGCGACGGAAGGCCCGTGCGGATCTTGGCGGTGTAGCGGTCATCGGGTTGCCCATTGGCCTTGAGCTGCGCATCAGCCTGGATCGACATGTGCGCGTACAGGTTGGTGTTCGTTGCCTGCGTCAATGGATTCGGCGTGTCCGGAGCCGGTGCGTACGTGTCGTACACGCCGACGTCGAGCGCGGTTCGCGTTGTCGCGGCCGCGTTGAGGAACGACGCGCCCAGGGCCGTGAGCGCTGCCTGCCACGCCGTCGTGCCGCCGCCGCGTGTCGCATAGTGCACCGCGACCTTCGCCTTGATAGCGCGGTTGAACTGCGTGAACGTGGCCGGCGTGTTGAATCCGGCGAACCCAGGCGGCACAGTGAATGGAAACGCCGTGCCACCGGCGGCCAACTTTGTCGCGGCGTCGTCGAGGAAGTTCAATGCGTACTTGTACATCGAATCGCGTGTAACGAATGGCGAAAGCACAAACGGGTCCGCTTTGACGTCCGTGATTCCTCCAAGCGAGTCGCGTGTCTCCGCGATCTCGAATATCATCAACGCCTCGAGCGTCTCGGAAAAGCCGATCGCCGCCGACTTCTGCGCCGCTGTTAATGAGGCAAGGGCGTTGACGGTCGCCTTGAAGTTGAGGGCGTCGCGAAGCAGGGTGTACTGTCCGCCCCAGCTCCCGTTCGCGAAGCCGGTCGGATCTAGTTTTTGCTTGCCGGCGACCGTAATTCCAATCAGGAAGTGCGTGGTGTTTCGCCCTTCTTGCGGCGTGTACGTGTACATCTCGCGACCGAGGATGCCGGCGTTCGTGATCAGTGCCGATCGCGTGCCGCGTTGATCGGTAACCAAACCCGTCGCGAGTAACTGCAAGGCAGTCGGATCTGAGGCGACCGCACCCGTGAGGGCAACGTTCGGGTTGGTGATGTCGATGTCCGATTGCCTGCAAGAGACAGCCGAGATGGCGACCGCGGCGGCGCCCAAGAATTTGCGCATCTGTGTGTGAGTCGTTGTCATGGCTCAGTACCCCAGGTCGATGCTGAAGAAGAACTGACGATTCGAGGGATACGGAGCGAGATCGATGAAGCGGTTGAAATTGGAGTTGCCGAAGTTGCTGAACTCGGGATCGAAGCTCCAATAGTCGGACTTTGTCCAGAGATTGCGGCCCTGGACCGAGATGCGCATGTCACTGGCGCGTGCGAGGTTCGCCCAGCGCTTCGGAGCCTGTAGCGTCAGGTTGACTTCGCGGAGCTTCAAGTACGTTCCGTTGTCGATGTATGGCGCGATATTGCCGTTACTCCATGTGCCGTACCGGTAATCGCCGAGCACCGTGCCGGCAGTCGGCGAGGCGGAATCGAAGTCGCGCGAGTTGCCACCCTCGTCGAATAGGTTCTTGGTCATGTCCGCCGTGTAGCCGCCGACGCGCCAATCGAGAAGCGCGGTCAACGTCATCGACTTCCAGCGAATTGTGTTCAAGAACGAAGTCTGCCCGATCGGGTTGGCATCAGCGATGATCGAGTCACGCGTGGTGCTTCCTGCGACGGCCGCGTCACCGGGAAGAATGCGATGGCAGGCCTTCCCGTCCGAGCCCGTTCCGACAACAAGGTGACCGCTCGCGTCGGTGGTATTGATGCAGCTGAACGGAACGTTGCCCCAGATGTACGTCGGACGCGAGCCCAAAACGATTCGGTTGCGGCCGTAGGTTGCTCCGAACGAGCCGCCGACGGCAAATGGCGGTACGCTCAGCTTGTCGATGTACTGCACGTTGTGTTGGTAGGTCGTGCGCAACGTCCACTCGGCGTCGCGGGTGCTGATCGGCACGATGCTGAGGCCGGCTTCAATGCCGCGCGTCGACATCTGTCCGCCGTTGATTTGCTCCAAGCTGAGACCGGAGCTCGGCGCCAAGGGGAAGTCTACCAGAAGATCCTTGATGATTCGCTCGTAGTGGCTCCCCTCGAGCGAGACCCGCCCGTGAAAGAGTGCCGCGTCGATGCCATACTCGGTCTCGTTCATGACCTCGGGCTTGACGATCGGGTTCCCGACTCGGGACGGAGCGACAAGCGAGTTCGCCCCGCCGATCACGCCGCCGCTGGTTACGGTGACGTCACGGACGCCATAGTTCGGCCGGTTGCCAGACTGGCCGTATGAGACTCGGAACTTGACTTCGTCCACCTTCGAGGTGATTCGGGCGAGCGGCTCCGCGAAGCGGTAACTCGCCGAGTATTTCGGGAACGAGTAGAACTTCGAGCGGTCGCCATTGGCGCTGCCTCGGTCGGCACGCACACCAACGGAAAGGGCGAGTTTCTCGTCGAGCGCGATCACCTGCTCGTTGATGTAATGCGATTGATCGCGGAATTCCGTGACTTGGTCAAATGTCGTAAAGTCGCTTGCCCCCTGCGCGACCTGACGGGTCGGAACCAAGCCACGCTCGCGAACGAGGTATGAACGGACCCGTTGCGTCTCGTACGTTCCGCCGACAGACGTCTGCGCCGAGTTGAACCACTTGAATCCGGGACTGTACGTCCACACCCCGTTGATACTTTGATTGATATTGCGGCTTTCGGTGGTATTGACCTGCGACGTGCCAAGGAAACCATCGGCCGGCTCGAACTGCAGATAGTTCGGCGAATACTGGTTTCCGGTGAACTGGAATCGGTCCACACCGCCGATATAGGTCACCTGCACCGTGTTGTGCACCGTCGACAGCGCGGAATATCCAAGGCGAAGATTTCCGATCTGTCGCCAGGTGTCTTCCGCGTTCTGGATCGCATGAAGGACTTCGAACGGATTGGACGTGCCCGAACCGCCGCCATTCATCCACATCGCCACGCGACGGCCAGTCACCGGATCGATCTTTTGCAGGTCGTAGATCGCAGGGGCATAGCCGAAGGTGTAAATCGGACTGATGCCGGAGTTGTCGTTGTTGCCGACTCCATCCTGCGTCAAGTTATGGGAGATGTTTGCGCCGCCACTCAGCGTGAATTTGTCACCAATCGTCTGATCGAGATTGATGCGGCCAGACGTCAGCCGAGCGCCGCTGTTTTGTTCTGTTCCCGGACTCTGGCGATCGTTGATCGAGGCAAAAAACTTGGTGTTGCCGAAGCCGCCCGTCGACGACATGATCGTCTCGAAGGCCGGATTGTGGTTGTTATAGAGTTGTCCTTGCCAGTCATACCACGCGCACGTTGGTGTGCAGTTCGCTTTGGCGATCGAGTCGGCGTGCGGCGACGAGGCGTCGCCGGTGGCCTTCACGGCGTCATAGCTCGCGAAATGCCGCGAGCTCAAGAGTCGCGTTGCCTGCTGCGAACCGACACGTTGCGTGATGTTGTAGTGCGTGGCCCCGGCCTTTCCTCGCTTGGTCGTGATGACGACCACGCCGTTGGTGGCGCGCGACCCATAGATGGCAGTGGCGGCCGCGGACTTCAGCACTTCGATGTTCTCGATGTCGTTCGGGCTGATGTCGGCCAAGCGATTGACCGTTTGGTCCTGGCTGTTCGTCGTCGATCCGCTCGAGCGCGAGATCGAGGCGAGACCGCCGGCAACCGACTGGTTGGACACGATGATGCCGTCGACCACGTAGAGCGGGTCGCCCTGGCCGAGGATCGACGTTGCGCCGCGGATCTGAATCTGCATTCCGCCGCCCGGGACGCCGCTGTTCTCGAAGATGGACGCGCCGACCACCTTACCGGCGAGATTGCCCTCGAGCGACTTAGCGGGCGCGACTTGCAACTCTTCGGCCGACACCGAGGCGATGGCCGTCGACGCGTTGCGCCTGTCGACCGTGGTCGCCTGACCGGTGACGGTCACGCCTTCGAGTTGCAGGACGTCCTTCTCGAGCGCGAAGTCGGCCGTCGCTTGACTGGCGGCCACTCGAACGGTTTGCCGCTTGTAGCCGATGGCCCGTACGAGGATCTGAATGTCACTCGCGGGCACTTTGAGCCGATACTCCCCGCGTTCGTTGGTACGCACGCCAAGCTGTGCCCCGAGCACGCCAATCGTGGCCTCGGTGATGGGCGTGCCGGTTCCCGCCTGAGTGACTTTTCCTGTGATCTCGCGCGTCTGCGCCAACAACACACTTGGTGCCAACGCAACGAGAGCGGCGAGCGAAACTAGTGTTCGACCACGCACTGAAACACCTCGCGGAAGGGTGGTGAGGAGGAACTGCTGGCGCTTGGTGACGAAGCGAACCGCAGCCGCGCGCGTGATAGAGGCAGGTTGGTAGCTTTACACGCGGTCTACAGTTCTACGAGAACTCAACCCGGCAGTCGGCCGTAGCGTCACATTCAGCGGACCGATTTATCCCGCGAGACCCGGTGCTGTCAAGCACGGGTAAGGAAAAAACCGTGTAAGGAAATCGGATCCAATTTTAGGCGGGACCCAATAAGCCGCCGGCGATCAACTCGATCGCGACACGACCAGAATGACTCCGCCGCCGTACTGACTGCCAAACTTCGTCACGGCATCCGGCCCGCTGAAGAAGCGAACCTCCTCGACGCCGTCGGCAGGCAGATTTCGCAGCTCGTCGATCGCCCCGTAGGGCTGTCCGTTGAGAAAGACCACCGGATGGATGTGCTTGTTCAACAGCACCGAGCTTGGCGCGCGCGCCGTCAGCACGTCGGACCGATAGCGCTGAACGATGTCCAACGCCGTCATCGCGTGGATCCGCTCGATGTCGGCACGCGTGATCAGCGACTGATTCGCAAGTTCCGGCGTAGGCGCCGCCCGCACGCATGACGCGAGCGCGCAACCGAGCGCACACATGACGAACGCGGAGGTCGGCCGCATTGTTCCTCCCGTACTGAGCTTATGCAAATCTTCCGCGGAGGTAAAGAGACGGCGGCCCGAATGAGCCGCCGTCTCCGTATTTCGTTGCTGCGAAGCTACCGAGGCAGCGCGGTGCTCAACTTATCCGCAAGTGAGCGGTGCCGTTCCATGCCGAGCATTGAGCTCATTGATCGGGATGGGCAGCGTCGTGGTAAAGATGTCGCCCGGGAACGGCGAGTTGCTCGTGCCGGGTTTGAAGTTGGTTGCGTTGAGCGCTGAGTACGCGCGCAGGTCGACCAATCTCTGCGGACCCTCGAATAACAACGAATAGCGCTTCTCGTACAGCAGGGCGCTGCGTGCCGCCGCCGCAGTCGTGAACGCCGCGTAGGCCGGCAATCCACCTGATTTGGTGTGAACGAAGTTGATGTAAGTCGTCGCGGTCGCCAAATCGCCGAGCTCGATCGCCGCTTGCGCGCGCAGCAGCAGCAACTCCTCGTTCTTCAGGATCGGGAGCGGCGCGGTGAGGCTGGCGCTGCCGAGGCTCTGATAGAAATCGTACTGCGTCGAGATGTTGGCGCCGTTCGTGCTGATCGTGTACGGCGACGCGGCCTTCACGATCTTGACCGCCCGGAGATCGCCGGCAAGAAGGCTGTCGGCAACCGCCTGATTCAGATGCAACGCCGCATCCACGCGCGCGTTCTGCGTTTCGCCCGCCGCCGTGCTGTAGTTCTCGTAGACGCCGGCCGACAATCCCGACGCGGACAGGTCGCTCGACTGCATGAACGACGCGTTGAGCGCGGTGATCGCCGCGTTGTAGCCCGCCGCACCCGTGCCTGCCTGTCTGCTCAGGCCGCGATAGAGTTCGACCTCCGCCTTGATCCCTCGATTGAACTTGAGGAATCCCGCCGGCGTTCCCGCGACGGCACGGTAGCCGGACGGCAGCGTCACCGGGAACGCCGATCCACCCGCGGCAAGGGCCGTCGCTGCGCTGTCGAGCAGCGACGAGATGTACGCCAGCACGAGCGGCTTGCACACGAACGGTGCCGGATCTGCGTTGATATCGTGATCGAGATCGATCGGCATCCCGATCGAATCGCGGAACTGAATCACGTTCCATTCATTCAGCGCTTTCATCGTCTGACCGAGGCCGACGAGAGCCTGACGATTCGCGGCCGTGAGACCCGACGCGTCGGTCGCGGCAACTGTCGCGTCGATAAGCGTGTTCGCCGAACGAATGCCGACGAAGAACCCGGTGAAGACGCCCGAGCCCGTGAAAGCCCCGTTATCGGGCTGCACGGTTCCGATTAGCTCGGTCAAGTAGCGGGTCTCCGCCTTATCGATGCGGAGCGCGTCGCGCGCCATCGTCTCGGGAAAGACGACGAAGTTCCCTATCGCGCTATTGCGATACTGATTCAGCAGTCCAGTCACCAAGAGCTGTGCGGTTGCCGTCGTCAATCCGCCCTTGATCGTTTCGGCGGAGACGTTGTTCAAGTCCGGCACTCCGGTCGCGTCGTTGCACGCACCCAGCAGGGCGGCCGACGCGAGAAGTGCCAAGAGACGCTTAGTCATATGAGAGCTTCCTCGTTCTCGTTAGTCGGCGTTAGAAGTTCGCGGTCACGGAGAAGAACACACTGCGACTCGGCGGATACGGTGTCACGTCTTGGAACCGCCCCAGATTCTGGTTGGAGAAGTTCGAGACCTCCGGGTCGTAGCCAGTGTACTTCGTGTGCGTCCACAGATTGCGCGCCGCGAGCTCGAGGCGAATGTCACGCCCCGACGCGAACAGGTGCTGCGTCACGTTCGCCGGCAAGCGATACGAGGCCGTGATCTCGCGCAGCTTGACGAACCCGGCGTCTTCGACGTACACGCCCTTGCCGGCGTTCCAGTCGGCCACGCGCTTTTGGGCGAGCAGCGTGTCGGCAAGCAGACCCGTCTCGTCGAAGTAGTTGTTCGTCAGGTTGATAGCGCGTCCGCCCTTACGCCAATCGAGCAAACCGTAGAGCGAGAGGTTGCCCAGAGTCACTGTGTTTGCGAAGCCCATCGTGTAGTCGGGGATGCTCTCGAAATAGTGGAGCACGCGGTTCGCCGCCGGGCAATTTCCTGCAGAGTTGACGCCGGAGGCGCCATTCGGATCACCGCCAACGCGGCAATCATCGACCACGCGAATGACCGTCGGCGAGCGGCCTTGCTCGATCCACGGCGAGCCGTAGCGCGTGCCGAACGAGCCCACCCCGGGCGTGAACGGTGCGACGGTCAGGTTCGTGATCTTCCCACGAACTTGATAGAAGGTCGTGCGCGCAACCCACTGGAGATTCTTCCGGTCGACCGGCGTCATGTCGAGACTCAGCTCGGTACCCTTGTTCACCAAGCTTCCGCCGTTGACGTACTTGGTACCGAACCCGGTCGACGGAGCCACGGTCGCCGACAGAATGAGGTCCTCGACCTTCTTGTTGAAATACGTCGCGCCAAACGCGAGACGGCCGTTCAAGAACTGCGCGTCGACTCCGCCTTCTGTTTCGTTCGACGTCTCAGGTTTGATGGCCGGATTGCCGGCGATCGTCGACGGACGTCCACCGAGGATGCCGTCGTTCACGCCGGTGGTCAACGCCGTGAACTTGTAACCGTAGGGCGGCTGGTTGCCGGCCTTACCGTACGCAACGCGCAACTTGATTTCATTCGCGCGGAACGGCAGGAACGGGAGACGATATGATGCCGCGTACTTCGGGAACGTGTAGAACTTGTCCTGGTCGCCATTCACGCTCGACCGCTCGGAGTTGGTCGCGACGGTGAGGAACAAGCGGTCGTGCAGCGTGAGCAGCTCTTCCTGCACGTAGTACGCAAATTCCTTCACCAAAGTGATGCCTTCAGTCTCGGCTTGATTTCCGCCGAGCGTGATGTTCTGGGAGCCAGCGGGAACGTTTCGCGCCTGGTTCAGCACCTGGTCGACATGCTGCTGATCCTTCCGCAAACCGAACGACGTGGTCGCCGTGCCGAGCGAGAAGATCGCTTTGTGCACGCCTGAGAGGCTCAGGTTCGCATAGGTGGACGTTGCATTGCTGTTCACCACCGTTCCCGGGAGCCCGTCCGCCGGCTCGAAATAGAGGTCGGCTGGCGAAATGACTTTGGCACCGTCGTGGAATGCATCCACGCCGCCGAGGAAGTTGATGTCGAACGACTGTCGCGTCGACGAGTACGCGTTGTACGTCGAGTTGACGCTCCCAATGAACCGGAATACCTCTTCCGGCGCTCTCAGTTTCTGCGCCGTCTGGAACGGATTCGTCCCCTCGGTCAGCCAGGGATTCCGCGCCCCAGAGGCCAAGTCGAAGAACGACGGCGTGCCGGAGAAGATGTCGCCCGCCGAGACGATGGGGCTGTTGTCGTTGCCCGAGATGCCTCGGTCGGTCAGCGAATGCGAGAAATCGTTGTTGACTCGAATGGTGAGGCGACTGCCAACGGTCTGCCCGACGTTCGCCGTGAGCGACTGCTTCTGATAGTAGGTGGACTTCGCGATCGCATTGTCGCGCTTCGCCAAGCCGCCGATGTAGTACGTCGTGCCGGCCGCAGTGCCGCCGCGAACCGAAAGATTTGTCTCGTACGACGGGTCGTTGCCGCTGTAATACTGTTGCTCGAAGTCGTTGCACTGTCCGGTGAACGGCGACGGAAGATCCGACGCTTTCGAGACGCCGGCCCAGGCCATAGCTTCGGCCTCTGAGTGGAAGCAGCGGAGACCGAGCTTCTTCGCCAACGAGAACTGCCCGAACCTCTGCGCGACGTTCATGGTTGGGCGGCTCGTCTGACCGCGCTTCGTCGTGATCACGATGACCCCGGCGGCCGCTCTCGATCCGTAGATCGCGCCTGCCGACGCCCCCTTCAACACTTCGATCGACTCGATGTCGTCGGGGTTCAGATCGGCAATGCGGTTCACCATCTGGTCCTGCGAGCTGTTGATGCCGCCACCCGCGTTGGTAACCGAGTTCAGGCCGATCGCGACTTGGGCATTACTCACCGCGACGCCATCCACGACGTACAGTGGCTGCGCGTTGGCGTTGATCGACGTCGTGCCGCGGAGCTGAACCTGCGACCCGCCGCCGGGCGCGCCTGAGTTAGTCGTCACGAGCGCACCGGGAATCTTCCCTTGCAGCGCGTTCTCGAGCATCGGCGTCGGCGCCTTGTTCAACGCCTCGGAACTGATCGTGCTGACGGCCTGCGCGACGTTCGCACTCGAGACCGATGTCGCCGCGCCCGTGATGACGACCTGCTCGAGCTCGAGCACGTCCTTCTCGAGCTTCACCTCCGCGTCATTTTGAGTCGCCGGGACCGTCAGCGATGTCCGCTTATATCCGATGCGCCGAACGACAAGGACTTTCGCGCCCTCACCAACGTCGCGAAACGTAAAGCGCCCATCCTCGCCGCTGATCGCCGTGAGAGGGGTTCCCTGCACCGTAATCGCCGCGCTGACGAGCGGCTCTCCGGTGGTGGCGGTCACGCGACCGCTCAAGCGACGTTGCGCCGAGGCTCCAGTCGCAACGAGCGCGAGCAGCGCGCCGGCCATTGTGCACGCGTAAAGCTTCCTCACAAGTGCCTCCCACGTTATGGAGGTGGATGACGGCGGGAACCCGCCGCGGCCCGCCATCATAGGCGCAGCCGATGAAGCAACGGCTTACGAACTCAATACAGATTCACGTGAACTCAACCCATGCATCAGCCTTTTCGTCACACGTTTCCTCGTATTTGCCCCGCTAAAAAATGAAAGACGCGGCGCTTGTAATTCACCGGTAAAGGTTTCCTTGAGACCAAGTTTGACTCGGGCCGTCGCCACGGCGCCGCGACTGAGCGAGATTTCGCCGATCGTGCGAACTCCATCGACCTTCTCGACCGCCGTCACCACGTCTCGCGCAATCGAGACGGGCCTTGTCGTTCGCGCCTTCGCACCCGGCAGCACGGGCAACATTGGTCCGGGTCTGGACATACTTGGCTGCGCGCTGACTGGGCCGGGTGACGCCGTTCGTGCCCGACTGACCGTTGAGCCCGGCGTGCGCGTCGACGAACCTGGCCACCCCGACCTGACGCGCGATCCAAACCGCCATGCGTCGGCCATCGCCGCTGCCGAGGTGCTGCGACGCGCCGGCGCGCGCGTTGGAATCGTGTTGTCGGTCGAGAAGGGGCTGCCGCTCTCGGGAGGTCAGGGCGGCAGCGCTGCATCAGCCGTCGCCGGCGCTCTGGCCACGAACACGCTGCTTGGGAGTCCGCTCGACCAAGACGAATTGTTGCGCGCCGCACTCGTCGCGGAGGAACGCCTAGCGGGCAGACACATCGACAATCTCGCACCCGCGTTGTTCGGCGGAATCGTGTTGATTCGATCGATCGATCCAATCGACATCATTCGGTTGCCCGTTCCCGCGAACCTCAGAGTGGTGATCGTGCACCCACAGATGCTGTTGCGCACCACTGACGCACGCGCAGTACTGCCTGCCACGATCGATCGCGCAACCGCGATCGCCCAGGCCGCGGCCGTCGCTACGATCGTCGCCGCACTCTATTCTGACGACCTCTCGCGCCTGCGCGGCGCGATCGACGATCGCATCGCCGAACCCGCTCGCACGCCGCTCTTACCGGGGTTCGCCGCCGCAAAGGCAGCCGCCCTCGCGGCCGGCGCGCTCGGCTCATCCATCTCTGGCGGTGGACCGTCGGCGTTCGCGCTCGTCGACGGCGACACCGGCGCAGCGGCGGTGATGGACGCGATGGTCGCTGCGTACGAGGCGCACGGCGTCACCGCGAGCGGTCGCGTCGCCGGCATCGATGAGGTCGGAGCACGAATCGAAGAGGTCAACGCGTGAGTCAGCAGACGCAATCGCGATCCCGCCAGCGTTGTGAGGACTGCGGGAACGAGATCGGCGAGCTCGATCCGGCGGCGGTGTGTCCGCGGTGCGGCGGCTTGCTCGAGCTCGAGCACGACGAATCGCTCGACGCCGCGACGTTGATGACGGCGTTCGTCGCGCGGCGGGCGGCCATGACGGGCGCTGACCACTCCGGCGTTTGGCGCTATCGGGAGCTCGTGCTTCCGTCGATTCAGCCGAACGAGATCGTGAGCCACCCCGAAGGCAATACGCCGCTGCTCGAACGCCGAGCGGTCGCGATGTGGGCGGGCGTTGAGCGTTTGCTCATGAAGCACGAAGGCCACAATCCCACCGGATCGTTCAAGGATCGTGGCATGACAGTCGCCATGACCCAGGCCCGGCGCACGTCGGCGCGCGCGGTGGCCTGCGCGTCGACGGGCAACACGTCGGCCTCGCTGGCGGCGTATGCGGCGCTGGCGGGCGTGCCCGCGCTCGTCTTCGTGCCCGCAGGCAAAGTTGCGCTGGGCAAGATCGCCCAGACGATGGCCTACGGCGCGCGAACGCTCCTCGTTCGCGGCAACTTCGACGATTGTTTGAGGCTGGCCCGTGAGGCGAGTGCCGCGTTAGGAATTCATCTTTTGAATTCCGTCAACCCGTTCCGGCTCGAGGGACAGAAGACGATCGTGTTCGAGCTGCTGGATCAACTCGACTGGAGTCCGCCGGACTGGATCGCACTCCCCGCCGGAAACCTCGGCAACACATCCGCGTTCGGCAAAGCCTTGCGCGAGGCGCATGCGGCCGGGCTCATCGCGCGCCTTCCACGGCTCGCCGCCGTGCAGGCGAGCGGCGCGGCGCCCTTCGCCCAGAGCTTTCGCGGTGGATTCGCCGAACGAGTGCAGGTCGATCCCGATACGATCGCCACGGCGATCCGTATTGGCGCGCCAGCCTCGTGGGACCGCGCCGTGCGGGCGATCAACGAGACCAACGGCGTCGTCACCTCGGTGTCCGACGCCGAGATCCTCGAGGCGAAGGCGGTGATCGACGCGTCGGGCGTCGGCTGCGAACCGGCGAGCGCGGCGAGCGTCGCCGGCGTCAGACAGCTTCGCTCACGCGGCGTGATCGCGCCCGACGCACGCGTCGTCGCTGTACTCACCGGGCATGTACTCAAGGACCCCGGAGCGGTCGTGTCGTATCATCAAGAGACCGAGCCACCGCCGTCGCACGCGAACCGACCGATCACAATCGAACCACGGGTGTCGGAGGTCGAACGTGTCTTGGCGGAAGGAAAGCGTTGAACCACAGAGGACGCAGAGGACGCGGAGGAACAACACCGACGCCCGCTACCTTTGAATCGAGCGAGCACAGGGCATCACGATCTCCTGCGCTTCATGTGCCTCGCGATTGTTCTCAGTGCTCTCTGTGCCCTCTGTGGTTCAAAGTGGTTCTTAAGTCCGTGGTGGTCTCAGTAGTAGTACCCGAAAATGATCCCCATCTCGTCCGTGCTCTGAAGTCCGAACGTCACAGTGTGCGCTGTGGTGTTGTTCCAGGTGACGACCGATTTCAGCCCCTGCCCCTTCTGCAACACGATCGCCGGCGAGAACGTCAGCGTTTGTGGATGCGCCCAATCGGTGCTCTCGTAGACCGTCTCTCCATCGCGCGCCCCACCCACGATCCTGATTTGGAACTTGGTCCCCAGCGCGTGCATGTGCGACGTCAGCATGAAGATCGTGGTCGTCTGCGCCACGATGAACGTTTTCTCGAGCGTCGTCTCGCGTCCCGCCGGCAGCGAAATGCCGGTGTTACTCATGTTCAACGTCGACGCGACCTGCTCCACCTGCGCGAGTGGAACGGTGTAGAGGTTGGCGTACGCTTCGCCGGGAATCGCAGCGTCGGTGCGATTGACGTAATGGACGTTGACATCGATCGAGAGCGACGCCGGCACGCGGAGCGCGACCCCCGCTGGGAACACATAGTCGCTTGACTGGCTCTGCGAGCCGGCGAGAAAGACGTGACACGCCATGGGAATCATGTTCAACAGATTCAGCGAGCCGTCGGCGTTGCGAATGTCGCGGACGACGTTCGTTTGTGGCGTGCACGGAAATCCAGGCGCCATCGACGGGTCGATCGTGTACAACGCCAGATGATGGCTCATCGGCCGCATTGACGTTTGAATCCGATTGACATACACGTCGGCGCTGTTGCCGACGGGACGATACACGAACAGCTCGCGTTCGAAGTTCGATTGCACGCCAAACGAGTCGACCCGAACTTGGAAGCCCGCACCACTCGCGGGCGGCGCGAGCTTGACGAATGGCGTCGACGGCTGTGCCGCCGTGTTTTTCAAGAGCGCCGCGTCGACGACGTCGCCGGAGCGCGGCGCGCCGGCGGCGATCCACCGCTGAATGAAATCGACTTGGCCCTGCGTCAGCGGGGCCGAGCCCAGGGGCATCGTGTTGCCGTATTCCCCACCATGCGCCGCCAACGCCAGCACCACTTTCTGAAATAACACGCTGCTGTCGGGCTTGAACGGAACCACGCGCTTCAGTCCGTCGCGCCGCGCCGACAGATTCGTCGGGACCGCGTTGACCAGATTGTCGTACGCGACGTCTGGCGCGAGCACGAGATTCCCACTGGCCGCCGCCGACGCACTCACGTGGCAGCCCGACACGGCGCAGCTGGGAGTCAACACCGACGACTGAAGTCGTGAGAACGTGCTTGTCGCGCTGCTGGAGGATGGCGCGCCCGTCGTCGATACGTCGCCTGCGCCGGCGCACGCGCCGAGCATGCCGCACGCCAGCGTGAGCGCGGCTACCGCAGCGGGGTGAACCAATGCTCGAGTCGACATTCTCGCCGTCCAAGGGATTCCCCAATGTACCGGTGGTTGCGACGACCGGCATCGGCATCGAGAATACGGTGTTCGTGAATCGCGGACCGTCCGCCAACCGCCGCCTCCTTTCTCGACACACCATGCCTTCACGGTTCCTATTTGGTTGCGTTGCTCGCACCTCTCGCGTCGCGAACATCGCGAACGTCGCGAGCGTTTCACTGCTCGCTGCACTCATCGCCGTTCCGGCACCGTCCGTGGCCCAGGGACGCGGCGGTCGCGGCGGCCCCGACACGAGGCCTGAAGTCACGTTCCCGGTCAACCTTCCTGCCGACGATGCGCGAATCGCGAACCTCAAGAAGGACGCGATGCGCATGGTCGACAGCATGTCGACCTTCACGCAGCAAATGGTCGATATGGTCTTCAGCTTCGGCGAGCTGGGCATGCAGGAAGAAGAAACGTCGAAGTATCTCGCCGGCATCCTCGAGAAGAACGGCTTCAAGATCACGCGCGGCACGGCCGGCGTTCCCACGGCGTGGGTCGCGACGTGGGGATCGGGCAAGCCCGTGATCTCACTCGGCTCGGACATCGACGACATCCCGCAAGCGAATCAGAAACCGGGCGTCGGTTATCACGATCCGCTCGTGCCCGGCGCGCCCGGCCATGGCGAAGGGCACAACTCTGGAATGCCGCTCAACATCACCGCGGCCATCGCGGTGAAGAAGATCATGGAGCGCGATCACATCCCGGGGACGTTGCAGCTGTGGCCCGGTGTCGCCGAAGAGCAGATGGCCGCGAAGGCGTACTTCGTTCGCGCCGGCGTGTTCAAGGACGTTGATGCCGTGCTGTTTTGCCACGTGAGCGCGGACTTCGGCGTGTCGTATGGCACGTCCGGATCGAACGCGCTGATCAGCGCCCAATTCAATTTCCTGGGATCGAGCGCGCACGCCGCTGGCGCGCCGTGGGCCGGACGGAGCGCGCTCGACGCAGTCGAGCTGATGGACGTCGCCTGGAATTTCCGACGCGAGCATCTCCCGCTCACGCAGCGATCACACTACGTGATCACCGACGGCGGCGACCAGCCGAACGTCGTTCCTCCCACGGCGAGCGTGTGGTATTTCTTCCGTGAGACGGATTCCCCACTCGTGCAAGGGTTGTTCGCGCTCGGTGACACGCTGGCCCGCGCCGCGGCGATGATGACGAGCACGAAGTTAGGGTCGGTGCAGATTCTCGGATCCGGCTGGTCGGGTTACTTCAGCAAGCCGATCGCGATGGACATGTTCCAGAACATCAAGCAGGTCGGGATGCCGACGTGGGACGAGAAGGACCAGACGCTCGCGCGCGGGATTCAGCGCGAGCTCGGGCAGAAGAATCCGCGCGGACTCACCGCCACGATTCCCGACTCGCTGGCGACGCCACCGCGGCAAGAGGACTTGCGCGGCGGCGGAAGCGATGACATCGGCGACATCTCATGGAACGTGCCGACGATCACGCTTCGCTATCCGGCCAACATTCCCGGTCTCCCCGGTCACAATTGGGCCAACGCCATTTCCATGGCCACACCGATCGCGCACAAAGGCGTGACCGCCGGCGCCAAGGTGCAAGCGATGACCGTGATCGATCTGATGCTCAAGCCGACCGTCGTCGCACAGGCGTGGGATTACTTCAACAACGTGCAGACGAAAGACATCAAGTATTTCCCGCTGATGCGGCCCGAGGACAAACCGGCGATTTGGCTCAACAAGGCGATCATGGAGAAGTACCGCCCGGAGATGCGCAAGTACTACTACGATCCGTCGAAGTACAAGACGTACCTCGAGCAGCTCGGCATCAAGTATCCGACGGTCCGCGACACGACCAAGGCTGTACCGTGACCTGACAGCAGTACCGAGCTCACGCGATCGGTCGCCGGAGCGGACTAAGCACTCGTTGATGACGGGAGCATGACGCTCCCGAGCCAAATTCCGGAACCACAGAGGTCACAGAGGTCACAGAGAAAGGTCAGAGCTGTGACCGGCGATCAATGGCGATGAATGGCGATGAATGTGAATGACGTTAGCGGACACGTCGTCGATGCGGCGATGAAAGTTCATTCAACGCTCGGACCGGGGCTGCTGGGGCGACCGTATCAGATCTGCACGGCGCATGAGCTCCGCAAACGTGGGCTTCGGGTTCGATGCCAGCTCGCCCTACCGATCGCGTATGAGGACCTCTACATCGAAGTCGGGTACCGCGTCGACATGCTGGTCGAGGAGCAAGTCATCGTGGAGCTCAAAGCTGTGGCAAAGATTCTGCCGATCCACGAGGCGCAACTGCTGTCCTATCTCAAGTTGAGCCACCAGCGCGTTGGCCTGCTGATCAACTTCCACGTGCCACGGCTCAGAGATGGAATAAAGCGAATGGTAAGCGGCTGAGTTGCCGGCCGTTCAACTCAAACTCCTCCCATGTGCGCGCGCTGTGGAGTTGACCCGGTTTGATGGACACCTCACCCGATTCTACGTTGAGGGAGGAGGCGTTCATGACCAAGTCACGCAAGATACGTCGTAGCTTCACGCCGGAGTTCAAGCGTGAGGCGGTGCGGTTGTGGAACGAACGGCGGGTGACGGGGGTGCCGATCAGTCGCGTGGCGCGCGAGCTGGGCGTTCGGCCGAACCAGCTCCGCGAATGGACCGAGCGCCACACGGCGATGGAGACGGCGCCATCGGAGAGCGGCGAGACGCTGCAACAGGAGCTGCGGCGGCTGCGCCGGGAGAATGCACGCTTGAAGGAGGAGGCGGCGTTTGCAAAAAAAGCCGCGGCGTTCTTTGCGAGGGAGTCGCCGTGAAGTACGCCTGCATCGCTCGGCACGTGGCCGAGTATAGAGTGCGACTCATGTGCCGCGTGCTCGCGGTGGCGCCGTCCGGGTTCTACGCGTGGCGCAAGCGCAGCCCAAGTGCGCGCGCCATCACGGATGAACGGCTGATGCTCAACGTCCGTGTCTCGCATGAACGCAGCGATGGTGCGTACGGCGCGCCGCGCGTCCTGCGCGACTTGCGCGATGAGGGGCTATGGGTCGGGAAGAAACGCGTCGCGCGTCTCATGCGCACGCACGGGCTGCGCGGCCAGTCGGCGCGCCGGCGCGGCGTCCGCACGACGGACTCGTGTCACAGCGAGCCGATCGCGCCGAATCTGTTGAACCGCCAGTTCGACGTGAACGGCGTCGCCGGCCTCGATCGTGTCTGGGTGAGTGACATCACCTATGTGCCGACGCGCGAGGGCTGGTTGTACTTGGCCACGGTGCTCGACCTGGCGTCGCGCCGCGTCGTGGGCTGGGCGATGCGCGAGACGCTCAAGCTCGACCTGGCGCTCGCGGCGGTGCGGATGGCGCTCGGCACCCGGCGCCCCGGGCCCGGACTGCTGCATCACTCCGACCGTGGCTGGCACTACGCGAGCGCCGAGTATCGCGCGCTGCTCGCCGCGCAGGGCATCACATCGAGCATGAGCAACAAGGGCGACTGCTGGGACAACGCCGTCGCCGAGAGCTTCTTCGCCACCCTCGAGATCGAACTCATCGCCAAGCGTGACTGGCGCACGCGCGACGAAGCACGGCGCGCGATCTTCCGCTATATCGAAACTTGGTACAATCGGCAGCGTCGGCACTCGTCGCTCGACTATCTCAGTCCAGTGCAGTTTGAAGGGCGGGTGATTTCTGCAGCATTGACGACCACAATCCCGGTGTCCACAAAACCGGGTCAAGTCCACTGTCTCCTCTGTCTCTTCTTTGTCCTCCGTGTCCTCCGTGACCTCTGTGGTTAGGAAGGCTCCCTCAGTTGTGGTTAGGAAGGCTCCCTCAGTGTCCTCCGTGACCTCTGTGGTCAAGGTTCCTTGCGCCGAACCAGCGTGAGGATCGTGTAGACGGCAACGGCTTCGTGGTTCTGATTGTTGACCTCGACGTCCCACGCAACGACTCCCTGTGGTAATTGTCCTTCGCGCTTTTCTTTGGCGGTCTTCTGTTTCACCGTGAGCGTCGCCTGTATGGTATCGCCGGGATACACGGGCTTCACAAAGCGCAGCGTCTCGAGGCCGTAGTTCGCTAAGACCGGACCCGGGGCCGCGTCGACGAATAGCCCCGCTGCCGCCGAGAGCACGAAGTAGCCGTGCGCGACTCGCTTCTCGAAGATCGAGTCGCGCGCCGCGATGTCGTCCATGTGGGCGTAGAAGAAGTCACCGCTCACGCCGGCGAAATTCACGATGTCGGCTTCGGTCACGGTGCGCCGGGCGGTCACGAGGGCATCGCCGACCTCGAGCTCATCGAAGTATTTGCGGAACGGATGCACGCGGTCAAACGTCCGCTCGGCGCCGGTGATGTACTCGTTCGTGATGCGCATCAGCGTAGTCGGCGAACCTTGAAGCGCCGTGCGCTGCATGTAATGCAGTACGCCGCGAAGGCCACCCATCTCTTCGCCGCCGCCGGCGCGTCCCGGCCCGCCGTGCACCAGATGCGGGAGCGGTGATCCGTGGCCGGTCGACTCCTTCGCGCTCTGGCGGTTGATGAGCATGAGTCTTCCGTGATAGGCGGCCGTTCCGAGCACCACATCGCGAGCGACGCGATCGTCGCCAGTGAACAGCGAGCCGACGAGACTGCCCTTCCCCCGCTTCGCGAGCTCGATCGCGTCGCCCACGCTCTTGTACGGCATGACAGTGTTCACCGGCCCGAACGCCTCGATCTCGTGCGCCTCGGGCGACCCGAACGGATCCTTCGAGTAGAACAGCAGCGGCGGGAAAAATGCACCGCGCGTCCGATCCGCTCCGACCACGGCGTAGTCGTCGACGTTCCCGTAGACCAACTCGTTCGCGCGCGCGATCGCGTCGACGCTCTTGCGAACTTCGGCGACCTGCGCGCGACCCGCGAGCGGCCCCATGCGCACGCCGTCGACCGCCGGGTCGCCGATCGTAATCGACGCGAGACGCTTCTTGAGGGCCGACATGACGTCCTCGAGAAACGCGTCGGGCACGAGGGTCCGGCGGATCGCCGTGCACTTTTGCCCCGCCTTCGCCGTCATTTCGCGCGCCACTTCCTTGATGAACAGATCGAACTCCTCGCTTCCCGGCACGGCGTCGGGACCCAGCATTGAATAGTTGAGCGAGTCCGCCTCCATGTTGAAGCGAACGCTCTCCTCGAGAATCGCCCGTGACGATTTGAGCATCTTGCCCGTCGTCGCCGATCCGGTGAACGCGACCGCGCTTTGTGAATCGAGATGATCGAGCAGATCGCCGGCGCTTCCGCAGAGCAGCTGGATCGCGCCCTCCGGAAAAATCTGGGCGTCGATCATCGCGCGGAACGCGGCCTCGGTGAGATACGACGTGATCGTCGCCGGTTTCACGATGGCCGGCACGCCGGCGAGCAGTGTGGGAGCGAGCTTCTCCAACATTCCCCACACGGGAAAGTTGAACGCGTTGATGTGGACGGCGACGCCCTCGAGCGGAACACAGATGTGTCGCCCGACGAAGGTACCGCCCTTCGACAACGCCTCCGTCGGCCCGTCGATATAGAACTGCTCATTCGGAAGCTCGCGTCGCCCGCGCGACGCGTACGCAAAGAATGTCCCGATACCCCCTTCGATGTCGATCCAGGAGTCCTGCTTCGTCGCGCCGGTCGCTGCCGACACGACATAGAACTCGTCCTTTCGCGCCATCAAGGCCTGCGCCGCCGCTTTGAGCATCAACGCCCGTTCGTGAAACGTGTGACGGCGCAGCGCCGGACCTCCGACACGTTTCGCGTACGCGACCATTCCCTTGAAGTCGATTCCACCTGTCGACGCCTCGCCGATCTCCTCGCCCGTCACGGCGTGAAAGAGGTTGGCCCCTTGGCCGATGCCGGTCACCCACTGTCCCATCACATAGTTCTGCAATCGCCGCGGCTCCCCGCCGGCGACGCCAATCGGTCGAATCGTTGTTGATGTCGCGGTCATTATTGTCTCGTTTTGTAGATCATAGAATTGTCATCCTGAGGAGCGCAGCGACGAAGGATCTGCTGCTATGTCACGCCGTTCCGAACAGCAGATCCTTCGCCACGCTCAGGATGACAGCCGTCATACGCGCTCGATGATCGTCGCCATGCCCTGGCCGACGCCGATGCACATCGTGCAGAGCGCGTAACGTCCACCGGTCTTCTCCAACTCGCGCGCCGCGGTCAGGAGCAGTCGCGCGCCGGACATCCCCAACGGATGCCCGATCGCGATCGCGCCTCCGCTCGGATTCACGCGCGGATCGTCGTCGTCGATTCCGAGCTCGCGAAGACACGCGAGCGACTGCGCGGCGAACGCTTCATTCAGCTCGATCACGTCCATCTGGTCCAGCGAGAGCCCTGCCCGCTCGAGCGCCTTGCGCGACGACGGTACCGGACCCATTCCCATGATGCGCGGCTCGACCCCGGCGACGGCGCTCGTCACCACGCGGGCGAGCGGCGTGGCGTTCAACTCCCGAACACCGGCGTCTGACGCAATGAGCAGCGCGGCGGCGCCGTCGTTGAGTCCCGACGAGTTCCCAGCCGTAACTGAGCCACCGTCAGCGCGAAATGCGGGTTTGAGTTTCGCCAGCACCTCGAGCGTTGTATCCGGTCGAATGAATTCATCCTGGTCAAATCGCTTCGCTTCGCCTCTCTTCTGCGGGATTTCCACCGCCACGATCTCGGTCGCCAATCGTCCGCCGCGGCGCGCCGCCGCGGCTTTCTGTTGCGATCGCAGCGCGAAGCAATCTTGATCCGCGCGCGATACTCGGTATTGCTCGGCGACGTTCTCCGCGGTCTGGCCCATGGAATCCGTTCCGTACTTCGCCTTCATTTTTGGATTGACGAATCGCCAGCCAAGGCTGGTATCGAACATCTCGATGTCGCGCGCGAATGGCTTGCTCGCCTTGGACATCACGTATGGCGCGCGCGTCATGCTCTCGACGCCGCCCGCGACGTAGAAGTCTGCGTCACCCTGCTTGACGGCGCGCGCCGCGTTAGCGACAGCGCTCATTCCCGACGCGCATAACCGATTCACCGTCTCACCAGGTACGGTCACCGGCAAGCCGGCCAGGAGCAACGCCATGCGCGCGACGTCGCGATTGTCCTCCCCCGCTTGGTTCGCGCAACCAAGCACGACGTCAGCGATGCGCGCCGGATCGAGCGCTGGGTTGCGCCGCATCAGCTCAGCGATGACGTACGCCGCGAGGTCGTCGGCGCGTACGTCACTCAGGCCGCCGCCGATATTCCCCACCGCAGTCCGCACGCCGTCTACGATATACGCGTCAGTCATTCTGATTTCGGAAAGAATTCTTGGTTCGTGTTGTACACCGTGCCTCTGAACAGCGCCACGACCTCGGTCGATCTGCTCACGGTCACGCGGTAGAACGCGAGCCGGTTGGTCGCGCTCTCCTCCTCGGCGACCGCCGTCAGCACGTCGCCCACCGCGATCCGCTTGGGATACGTGATTGAATTCTCGATGCTGACCGTGAGATGCCCGTGCGTATTCGATGCGAACGCAAGTGCGCTATCCGCCAAGGAAAACGTCACTCCACCGTGGCAGAGGCCAAACCCATTCACCATGTCGTCACGGACCGTCAAGCTCACCGTCACCGAGCGCGGAGCAACGTGAACAACCCTGAGACCGAGCCATTGACTGAACGCATCCTTCTCCATCATCGCGGCCACGACACGATCGGCGAGCGCCCTTTCCTCGTCACCGATCACTCGAAGAAGCGCCGTCCATCGCGCGCCATTCGTTTGAGCAACGGGCTCGGGCGGTAGCGGTCTTCGCCGTATTCCGACTGCAAGCGCTCGAGCCAACCGAGCACGCGTGAGATGCCGAGCTCGTTCGCCCAGGCGAGCAACCCTTTGGGATAATTTACCCCCTTCGTCATGGCAAGATCGATGTCTTCGGCTGACGCGACGCGCATGAAGACGGCATCAACCGCCTCGTTGATCAACATCGCGAGGACACGCTCGAAGATGAGCAAACCGGTATTGGCGTCCTTGGCCGGCTGTGGGGCCGCCGAGCCCGCGCGATAGTCGTAGTAGCCGCGCCCCGACTTCTTCCCGAGAAAGTTCGACTCGACGAGACGCTTCTGCGTCAGCGACGGCTTGTATCGCGGATCGCAGAACATCGCCTCGAACACCGAGCGCGTCACCGCGTAGTTGACGTCGTTGCCGATAAAGTCCATCAGCTCGAACGGGCCCATGCGAAAGCCGCCCATCTCCTTCATCGCCCAGTCGATCGTCGCCACGTCGGCGACGCCCTCGTCCAGCAGCCGAAGCGCCTCGCCGTAAAACGGGCGCGCGACCCGGTTGACGATGAACCCCGGTGTGTCGGACGCCAGCACCGGTGTCTTGTTCCAGCGCTGCATCAGGGCGTAGCACGATGAACCGACCGTCGGGTCCCCGCCAAGCCACGGTACCACTTCGACGAGGGGCATTACCGGCGCCGGGTTGAAGAAATGCACGCCCACGACGCGGCTCGACGTCTCACACGCCGACGCAATCCCCGCCACCGACAGAGACGACGTGTTGGTCGCCAACACGCAGTCCGATGGCACAACCGACTCCAGGCGATGAAACAGCGTGCGCTTTGTCTCGAGATCCTCGATTACCGCCTCGACGATGATTCCGCAGTGCTCGTACGCTGAGAGGTCGTTGCTCAGCGCATCCCACTGAAAATCAATCCGCGACATCAGCTCGTCGGCGGCGGCGCGGCTCGATCGCTTCTTTTCGACCTCGCGATCCATCGCTTTGGCGATCGCCACTTGTGCCTTCGCTGTCGCACCCTGCCGCGCGTCGGCCAGCACGACGCGATGCCCAGCGGCTGCGGCGACCTGCGCGATCCCCGTTCCCATCGCGCCGGCGCCGACGACGCCGACAACCGCGGGGTTATCGAGCGCCACGCTACTGGCCTGTGAACACTGGTTTGCGCTTCTCGAGAAACGCGCGCACGCCCTCGACATAATCGGACGTGCCGCCCGCCTCTCGCTGTAGCGCCTCTTCGTAATCGAGCTGATCGTCGAGGCTGACGCCGAGCGACGCGTTGAAGCCGCGCTTGATCAGGCCGAGACCGCGCGTGGGTTGAGTCGCCAGGTAACGTGCCGTGCCCGATGCGGTGTTCATCAATGCGTCCGGCTCCGTCACCATGTAGACAAGTCCCCAGTCGCGCGCCTGCTGGGCCGACATCTTTTCGGCGAGCATCGTCATCACCGTCGCGCGGTGTAGACCGACAATGCGCGGAAGAATGAACGTGCCGCCGCTGTCTGGAATGACACCGATCTTGGCGAACGATTGAATGAACGTCGCGCTCGATGACGCAAACACGATGTCGCATGCGAACGCCAAGTTCGCGCCCGCACCCGCCGCGACGCCGTTAACCGCGCACACAACCGGCTTTTCGAGCTTACGAATCGCTCGGATCATCGGGTTATAACCATCGCGAACGATGTCGCCCAGGTCCGGCATGATCCCGTCCTTGGGGACAGCCTCGGCGAGATCTTGACCGGCGCAAAACCCGCGGCCGGCGCCAGTCAGGACAACCGCGCGAAGCGAGTTGTCGCCAGCGACGTGATCGAGCGCGGCTGTGAGCTCGCCCGCCATCGATCGATTGAAGCTATTGAGAACGTCTGGACGGTTCAGCGTGAGCAAGGCCACGCCGTCGGCGGCATCGAAGAGGATGTCGTTCATGCGCTCTCGCGAACATTGAAGGAGGCGATAAGCCCGATCGCGTGGGCCGAATATGGGTTGTCCCGACATGAATACTAGTCGTTCGCGGCAGCCGACCGCTGGTCACGTCGGCGTTCCGCGGACAGATTACAGCACGTGACTACCCTTCCCGTTCCACGCGGTCCGCGCTCGCGCCGACCGGGCCAACCACGCACCGACGACGTCGGCGTCGTGGCGGTCCCCGACCCCCGCTTCGACTGGCGGCGCATCGCCTACAACGCACTCGTGTCGCGAGCCCTCGACGACATCGAGGAGGCCACGAACAAAAACAAAACGACCATTCCGCGCGAGAACCTCGTCCTGTATCAGTTCTCGGCGCGCGGTCACGAAGTCGCTGAAGTCATCCTCGGCGATCTGATCGATCATCGCCACGATGGCGCGAGCGCGTACTATCGATCGCGCCCCCTGCTGTTGGCGCTGGGTCTGAGCATCGAGGATGCGTTCGCCAGCCCGCTCGGCCGCGCTGGTGGATTCAGCGATGGCCGCGACATTGGGGTCGTTTGCAACCTACCGAATCGCCACGGACCGCTCGTGTTGCCGATGTCGGGCGACGTCGGTTCTCAGTACACGCCGTGTGCGGGCTGGGCGCAATCGATCCGCTACCACGCCGACGTCCTCGGCGATGACAGTTGGAACGGCGCGATCGGCGTCGTGCTCGGCGGCGAAGCTTCGGTGGCGACGAACGGATTCTGGTCCGCGTTGACGATCGCCACGACGCTCTCGTTGCCGATGATGTTTTATATCGAGGACAACGGCCTGGGTATTTCGGTACCGGGCGAGTTGCAGACTCCTGGCGGCGACATAGCACGCAACCTCGCCGCGTTCAGCAATCTCCTCGTCCGCGACGGAGACGGGACCGACCCGGCCGAAACGGCGCGCCTGCTCGCCGAGTGCGTCGATCATGTTCGCGCCGCGAATGGGCCGGCTCTCGTGCGACTGACCGTGCCGCGCTTGTGCAGCCATTCTGGTCCCGACAACCAACGCGGCTACCGCACCGACGAAGAGATCGCGGCCGACCTCCAGCGCGACCCCATCCCCCGCTTGCGCGCGCACCTTGTCCCGGCGCGGCTGTCGGAAAAAGAATGGGCTGCGCTCGAGGCGGAGGTCGCGCGCGATGTTCAGGCCGGCCTTGCCGCGGCGCGCGCGCGCCCGAACCCGGATCCGTCGAACGTCGCTCGCTGGGTGTACGCCGACGACTCGCTCGATTCGCCCGAGGCGTACGGCGGACTGTCGCGCGCTGAACGAGAAGCGCTCGGCGGTAGCACCGCGGTTGAGACTACGGCGGACGTCGTGCGCTTTGCCGAGGCCGTGCGGCGGACACTGCGTCACGAGCTCGAGGTGAATCCGAAGCTCGTCGTGTTCGGCGAAGACGTTGGGCGTAAGGGCGGCGTCCACTTGGTCACCGAAGGATTGCAAAAGAAGTTCGGCGTGGCGCGCGTGTTCGATACCAGCTTGTCCGAGGAAGGAATCATTGGACGCGCCGTCGGTATGGCGATCTCGGGGCTGATGCCGGTCGCCGAGATTCAGTTTCGTAAATACGCCGACCCCGCGGCCGAGCAGCTCAACAACTGTGGGAGCTTGCGCTGGCGAACGGCGAATCGATTCGCCGCGCCGATCGTTGTCAGAATGCCGGGCGGTTTCGGCAAGGACGTCGGCGACCCATGGCACAGCGTGAGCGACGAGGTTCGATTCGCGCACGCACACGGATGGCAGCTGGCCATGCCGTCGAATGCGTCCGACGCCGTGGGTTTGCTGCGATCCGCGATGCGCGGCGCGAATCCGACGATTTTCTTCGAGCATCGCTCGTTGCTGATGACGAGCGACGGGAGCACGCGCTATCCCGGGGACGATTACGTCGTGCCCTTCGGCTCGGCGTCGATCGTGCGAGAAGGAACCGATATCACGGTCGTGAGCTGGGGCGCTCTCCTGCATCGGTGCGCCGACGCCGCGGCGCAGTTCGACGCGCGCGTCGAGTTGATCGATCTGCGAACGATCGCGCCGTGGGATCGCGCCGCCGTGTTGGCGTCGGTGAAGAAGACCGGCCGCTGCCTCATCGCGCACGAGGACAATATCACGGCGGGTTTTGGAGCCGAGATCGCGGCGACGGTCGCCAAGGACGCGTTCTGGTATCTCGACGCGCCGGTCGATCGGGTTGCGGTCGCAGACGTTCCGATGCCCTACCATCCGGTGCTCCTCGACGCCGTCTTGCCGAGCACGGAGTCGATTGCCACGCGCATCGACGCGTTGCTATCGAGCTGAGACCGGCGAGAAAACGACAAACCCCTCAGAAGCAGCACGCTGCTTTCTGAGGGGCTCATCCTAGCTGGCGGGATTCGATCTATCGGTTCGACTCCACGGCGTGCGTGGACCGATCGACTTCCCTTTTCCGACTCGTATCGGTCCGAATCGGTGCTCTGGAATTCTTCAGAACAACAGTCGTGACCAGCAACCCCACGACCGGTGAAGCGGCGTCGAACCGCCGACTCACAGTGCTTCAGCAGCGTCCCGCCAAAGCTTTTCCGACCGCGGGTTAGACCGTGTCCGCGTTCGGGCGCACATAGTGCAATCGTCGACGAATTTCGTCAATCGAGAAAATTTCCCGAACGGAGTAACCGGTGTGTCCAGCATGTAGGTGTCGCTATCGCTCGCGTTAAATCGCCTTGAATTCCTCGAACGGTTGTCGGCACTCGTTGCAGAACCAGATCGATTTGCACGCCGTCGAGCCGAACACGCTTCTCTGCTGTGTGTCGTGCGACTGGCAGTACGGGCATCGCACGGTCGTTGCTCGGCGCCGAAGCGGAATCAGCTCGGAGGAATCCGCCGGACCGGGCGGCGCGATCCCGTACGCCTCGAGTTTCTTTCTCGCGGCGTCGGTGATCCAGTCGGTCGTCCAGGCGGGGGCGTACGTCGTCCGAATCTCGACCGGACCGAGCGCATCCGCGGCAAGCGCTCGCCGAATCTCCGATTCGATCTCATGCATCGCCGGACAACCGGAGTACGTCGGCGTGATCGTAACGACCACGCCGTCGTCGGCAGCGACCGCGTCGCGAACGATTCCAAGCTCGACCACGCTGAGGACCGGTACTTCCGGGTCCTTGACCGCGTCGAGGATCTCGAGCAGTTCCTCGCGCGACGGAAGCGCGCGCCTCACCATGCCGCTCCCGGATGCGACCGCGCCACGATCTGCATCTCGGCGAGCATGTGTCCGAGATGTTCAGTGTGGCGCCCGTCGCGACCGCCGCGTTGCATGTAGGCGACGGGCGGAATCGTGAGCTTCCCCGCCTGCAGCACGGGTTCGACCTGCGCGCGCCAAAGATCGGCCAGCGTGCTCGGGTCGACACCGAACCCGCTCGCCGCCGCTTCCTGATCAATCGCGTCGGGAAGAAAGAGCTCGCCCGTATAGCGCCACAACTCGTCGAGCGCGCGCTGCGCGCGATCGTGGCTTTCATCGGAGCCGTCGCCGAGTGTCACCACCCATTGCGTGCTGTGGCGCACGTGGTACCGCGCCTCCTTGACCGCCTTGCTCGCGATGCCCGCCAGATCGGCGTTCGTGCTGCGCTGGAGCGCGTCCATCTGAGCCAACGAGAACGTGCCGAATAGGAGCTGGCGCATGATGGTGAACGCGAAGTCGCCGATTGGAAGCTCGACGATCAGCGCATTTCGATAGTCTGTTGCGTCGCGGAAGTACGCGATCGCGTCTTCGTCCCGCCCTTTCCCTTCGAGCTGGCCGGCGAGCTTGAGCAGCAGCGCCGCTTCGCCGATCAAGTCGAGGGCAATGTTGGCGAGCGCGATGTCCTCCTCGAGGATTGGCCCGTGGCCACACCACTCGGACAGCCGATGACCGAGGACGAGCCGATCGTCGCCGAGGCGCAGCAGGTACTGCAATGACGAGGAATCGGTCATCGCGTGTCGCAGCCGATATTAGAAGACACGAACGCCACGCGGAACTTTGTAGAACTGCGGATGGCGATACGGTTTGTCGTTGCCGGGATCGAAAAAGGGCCCCATGTCGTCAGGCGTCGACGCGGTAATCGCTGAGCTCGGGACGACCCAGATGCTCACGGCCTCACCGCGACGCGCGTAGACGTCGCGCGCGTTCTCCAATGCGTGCTCGGCACTGACCGCGTGGACGCTCCCGGCGTGCTCGTGCGCGCCGCCGTTCGGCGGCTGCAGAAACACTTCCCACAGCGGCCACTGTGAGTCCGTCGCCCCGCCGTCATCGGGATTGGTCGTTTCGTCGCGCGAGTGTGGCATGTCGGTGAAAGCGGCGGCCCGAAAGCGGCCGCAATTGAAAGAGTGAGCCTCAGGCCGCCTCGGACGCCGACCGCTCTTGCTTCGCGGCGTACGCCGCCGCCGCGACCCGCACCCACTCGCCCTCGTCATGCGCCTTGCGACGGGCAGCGAGGCGTTCGCGATTGCACGGTCCGTCCCCTTTCACGACGCGCCAGAACTCGGCCCAGTCGATCTCGCCGAATCGCCAATTCTCCGTCGCCTCGTCGTACTTGAGATCGGGATCGGGCAACGTCAAGTCAATCGCGGTCGCCTGAGCGACCGTCAGATTGACGAAGCGCTGGCGGAGCTCGTCGTTGCTCTTCTTCTTGACGCCCCAGCGCTTCAGCTCATCGCTGTTCGGCGAATCGCTGTCGTGCGGTCCGAACATCATCAGCGACGGCCACCACCAGCGATTCACGGCGTCTTGCGCCATCGCCTTTTGCTCGGGAGTCCCGGCGGCCAGCGTCGCCATGATCTCGTAGCCTTGGCGTTTGTGAAAATTTTCTTCCTTGCAAATCCGAACCATCGCCCGGGCGTACGGCCCGTAGCTCGCCTTGGCGAGCATCGTCTGATTGACGATCGCCGCGCCATCGACGAACCAGCCGATGCACCCGATGTCCGCCCAGGTCAGCGTCGGATAGTTGAAGATGCTCGAGTACTTCGCGGTGCCGTTGAGCAGTTGCTCGATCAACTCCTGTCGGTCGACGCCGAGCGTTTCGGTACCGCAGTAGATGTAGAGTCCGTGTCCCGCTTCGTCCTGCACTTTGGCGATCAACGCCATCTTGCGACGGAGATTCGGCGCCCGGGTGATCCAGTTTCCTTCGGGGAGCATGCCGACGATCTCGGAGTGCGCATGCTGTGACATCATCCGGACGAGCTGTTTGCGATAGCGGTCCGGCATCCAGTCTTTCGGCTCGATGGTCTCGCCGCGCGCAATGCGCGCTTCGAATTCCGCGACTCGAGCGGAATCCTCAGGTTGGGACTCGGACTGCACCGACTGAGTGGCCATTCCTCGTTGCTCCATGGCTGAGGCGGCGTGGGACCTGCGCGCCATCCAAATCTAAGTGGCGCCGCGAAAGCTGCCGCGCTGCGAAGCCGGGTTGGAACGACCGCTCGCGGTGGCGCTTCCGACGGCCATGACGATCGGGTGGAGCGGCTTGTATATAACCACTGGGTTAGATACTTCCCGATCCATGCACGCAATTCGATGGTAGACGTACGGCGCGGGGGCATAGCGGTACGTCGCAGGGATCGGCTCGCAACCAGACGCTTCATCCGACCTCACCGGGTAGATTGGGGTACTCGATCAGAACTCTTTCGGAACCCGTGAATGCGCCCTCGTCTCGCGATTGGATCGATTGCTGTGCTTGCAACATTCTCGACGCTCGCCGGCGCGCAGGAGCGCGCGGCACAGTCCGATCGCATGACCGACGGTCTGGTCGCTGGCGACTATCTGCGACTGGCAGCCGGAGTTCTGTCGCCGGTAAATCCGCAAGGCAGTCTGGGTGATTGGGATCGCGGGACGTCGTACAGCTTGATCTGGGAGAATTGGCAGTCTGGGTCGGGCGGCGTCGGCCGGGTTGGATTCGGCATCGGCGTGAACTACGGTTTGCTGCCGCTGAACGAAACCCAATTCCTCAGCGAATTCCTCACTCCGCAGGGAACGCGCGCCACGTCGGCGACGGCGTCGAATGCGTCGCTTCTCGAGATCGAGACGAGCCTTCGCGTCCGTATTCCTGCGCCCTACATCATGCCGACGTTCAGTCTCGCGTTTGGCTACATCAACTTTCGTCCATCAACGATTCAGTACAGTTCGGCCGCGGGCTCGTCGTCGACGGCCGAGCAGCGTCGATACGGCGGCGAGCTTACGATCGGGGCCGGACTCGACAAGCATGTGATCGATCGCTTCGCCGTTTTTGGCGAGGCCTCCTACACGTACGGATTCACCGGCCTGGGCCAAGGCCTGGCGAGGCCGGGTGGCACGTGCGCGACGTCGAGCAACGGCTGCGATCCACTCAAGAACACGACGCTTGGAACGATTCGCGGCGGGCTGCGAGTCCACATTGGTGGCTGATCGAACAATGCCGCCGAGCCCCCACGACGAGCTCGCGCCCGCCGGTACTGTCTCGTCGCGCGCGCAAGACGGCATCATCGACATTTGCTTTGGGCATCCCAAGAGCAACTCTCTGCCGTCGAGCGTATTGCGCTCGCTCGCCGATGCGATCGCGACAGCCGGATCGCAAGCCGACGCTCGCGTCATCGTGTTGCGGAGTTATGGCAGTGGCGCGTTCTGCGCCGGCGCGTCGTTCGACGAGCTCGCGGCGATCCGCGACGCACCGGCCGGAAAAGAATTCTTCATGGGGTTTGCACGCGTCATCCTTGCGATGACGCAAAACCCCAAGCCGATCATCACCCGCGTCCAGGGAAGAGTCGTCGGCGGCGGCGTCGGCATCGTGGCCGCGTCGGACTACGCGATCGCCACGAGCAACGCGTCGCTGCGATTGAGCGAGCTCGCCGTGGGGATCGGTCCGTTCGTCGTCGGCCCCGTGATCGAGCGCAAGATCGGTCCTGGGGCCTTCGGCGCGATGGCGATCGACGCCGATTGGCGCGACGCCAACTGGGGCGAGCAACACGGACTGTACGCTCGATTGGCCGACGACACCGCGTCGCTCGACACCAACGTGGGCGAGCTCGCGAGCAAGCTCGTTGCGGCAAACCCCGAGGCCATGGCGCGAATCAAACGAATTGCCTGGTCAGACACGGACAACTGGCCGCGACTGCTCGAGGAGCGCGCGGCCATGAGCGGAACGTTGGTGTTGTCCGACTACACGCGGAACGCGATCGCGGCGTTCGTCAAGTAGTGGGTGGGTTGAAACCGGCGTGCTGCGCGTCGATCCAACTCTTGTGATAGTTGGGATCTTCGATCGCGATTGCCGCTTTCGCGACCTTCAATGGGCGGAAGCTATCCATCATCACCGCAAGCTCGTTCGTCGATTTGGCACCGATCGATGCTTCGGCGCGACCGGGATGCGGGCCATGCGGAATCCCATCGGGATGATGCGTAATACTTCCGAACTCGATCCCCTTCCGGCTCATGAATTCACTCGAGGCGTAGTACAGCACTTCATCCGAATCGACGTTGCTGTGGTTGTACGGCGCCGGAACCGCGTTGGGATCGAAGTCGTAGGGGCGCGGACAGAATGAGCAGACTACGAACCCGTCGCCCTCGAATGTCTGATGCACCGGCGGGGGTTGATGCACGCGTCCGACAATCGGCTCGAAGTCGTAGATGTTGAACGCCCACGGATAGAAATGGCCGTCCCAGCCGACGACGTCGAATGGGTGATGATCGAGAATCAGCTCATTGATTCCGTCGTATTGCTTGACCAGGAGCCGGAAGTCGCCCATCTCGTCGTGGGTATTGAGTTGGAGCGGCCGACGGATGTCGCGCTCCGAGTACGGCGCTCCTTCCTTCAGTTGCCCGAACTCGTTGCGATAGCGTTTTGGCCAGCGCACGTGTCCGCGGCTCTCCATGACGAGCAACTTTGGTTGCACCGTGTCTGGCGTCGAGCGATCGAATTTGTAGCGATGCAAAATGCCGCGATGGATGACGAGGTAGTCCCCTTCGTGAAATGGTAGGTCACCAAACACCGACTCGAGCACGCCGGCGCCTTTGGCGACATAGACCAACTCGTCCGCTTGCGCGTTGCGATAAAAGAACGCGTCCTGCTCGTCCGGCTCGACGTAAGACATCGAGATATCCTGGTTGAACAGGATCGGGATGCGGTCGAGCGTCGGGCTGCCACCCCGCTTCGCGCGCGACGTGAGAAAGTGGCGATGTCGGAGCGCTTGATCCGGATCCGCCTCGAGCAACGTCTCTTTCACGCGTCGGACGGACTTGACCGTTGTCGGGGGGTGCACGTGATACAGCAGCGCCGACGTGCCGGTGAAGCCCTCGTGCCCCATCAACTCTTCGGCGTAGATCCCGCCGCCTGGTTTGCGAAAGGCCGTGTGCCGCTTCTTCGGGACTTCGCCGAGGGTGTGGTAGATGGGCATGCTACAAATTCCCTCGCAATTCCTGCTCTCGTTCGATCGCCTCGAACAGCGCCTTGAAGTTGCCCTTCCCGAAGCTGCGGGCGCCTTTGCGTTCGATGATCTCGTAGAACAGGGTGGGCCGATCTTGTACCGGCTTGGTGAAGATCTGAAGGAGATAGCCGTCGGGATCGCGGTCGACGAGAATGCCGAGGTCGCGAAGTTGGTCCAACGGTTCGTCGATCGTGCCGACGCGCTTCTGCAACGTGTCGTAGTACGTCGACGGCGCTTGGAGAAACTCGATGCCGCGATCGCGGAGCGCGCGGACCGTCTCGATGATGTCGTCGGTCGCGAGCGCGAGGTGCTGCACGCCAGGGCCGCCGTAGAACTCGAGGTATTCATCGATCTGCGACTTCTTCTTTCCTTTCGCCGGCTCGTTGATCGGGAACTTGATCCGCTCGTTGCCGTTGGCCATCACTTTCGACATGAGCGACGAATACTCCGTCGAGATGTCCTCGTCGTCGAACGAGACGAGATTCTTGAAGCCCATCACGCGCTCATAGAATCCGACCCACTCATTCATCTTTCCAAGCTCCACGTTGCCGACACAATGGTCGACATGGAGCAAGCCGGTCGGCTTCGCGCGATACCGTGGCTCGCGCGGCTGGAAACCGGGAAAGAATGCGCCGCGGTAATTCTTTCGTTCGACAAGCGAATGGATCGTATCGCCATAGATCCTGATTCCCGCGGTCACCACCTCGCCGGCATCGTCTTTCTGAACGCGCGGCGCGTACGCCGACGCGGCGCCGCGCTCCACGGCCTTCGCAAAGGCGTCGCGTGCGTCGTCGACCCACAGCGCGATGTCGCGAACTCCGTCGCCGTGCTTCCGCACATGGTCGGCGATCTCGCCGTCGGGCCCGAGCGGCGACGTCAGAACGAACCGAATCTTGTCTTGCGTCAGGAGATAGCTGGCGCGATCGCGCACGCCCGTTTCCGGCCCGCGATACGCGACCATCTGAAAGCCGAACGCGCTTTGATAGAACTGTGCTGCCTGTTTCGCGTTGCCAACGTAGAATTCGATGTAGTCCGTGCCGTTGATCGGAAAGGTGTCATGGACGTCCCCTTCGACCGGCAGGGTTTGGGTCGCCATCGCTGTCTCCCGTTGGGTGTGCTCTCGAAATGCTAAGGAAGCGCGCGTCTCGAGCAAAGGGGCTACGCGCCACCCACCCTGGGGATAATGTATACCGCGTGAACGCAACGTCATCGCCTGAAGACTCCGCAGACTTGGTTCGCTTCGCCGCCGCGCTCGACGGGCAATACGACCTGGAGCGTGAGATCGGTCGCGGTGGCATGGGAATCGTCTACCTCGCTCGCGATCTCCGACTCGATCGTCGCATAGCGATCAAGACGCTCCCCTCTCATCTCGCGCGCGATCTCGTGGTCGGCGAGCGGTTCCTGCGCGAGGCGCGCACGGCCGGTCGACTGTCGCATCAGAACATCGTCCCCATCCATCGCGCCGACGAACTCGGCGGACATGCCTTCTTCGTCATGGGCTACGTCGATGGCGAATCGCTCGCGCAACGCATTCGCCGCGAGCGTCGTCTCGATCCGCGCGACGTCGTCCGCCAACTCAGCGACGTCGCCGATGCGCTCGCATATGCCCACGCGCACGGCGTGATTCACCGCGACATCAAGGCGGAGAATATTCTGCTCGACAGCGCGACCGGCCGTGCCCTCGTGACCGACTTCGGGATCGCGCGCATGGCCGAGGCGGCGCCACTGACGTCGACCGGGCAGGTCCTCGGCACGGTCTACTACCTCAGCCCAGAACAGGTGTCGGGGAACCCGGTCGACGCGCGCAGCGACATCTACTCGCTTGGCGTGGTCGGATATTTCGCTCTCGCCGGACGCTTTCCATTCGATGCGCAGCTGGCATCGGCCGTTCTGATCGCACACGTCACGAAGGCGCCGCCGTTATTGCACACTGTGTCGCCCGACACACCCCGCGAGCTCTGCGACGTCATCGATCGCTGCTTGGCGAAGGAGCCAGGCGAGCGGTATCAGACGTGCGCCGAATTGCTCGACGTTCTCGCGTCTGTCAGCCGTGCCGTCGATGCGGCGATGCGTGACAACGCGTTGGCCAAACCGTCGACGCGACAGCAGCTGATCTCCGACACCGAAGCCCATGCAATCATCGCCCGCGCCGCCGACCTGCAAGCCGCGACCGGCATCCAACCTCGTCCCGCGCCAGTCGTAGGAACGCGCGACGCGACGCGGCCCGTTTCCGAGACCTCGGGTCACCGCCTTGCAAACGTTCGCGACGCGGCGGTCGAAGCGGGCATCGCGCCGAAATATGTGGACCACGCCCTGATCGAACACGGGCTGACGCCGTCCCGCGATTCAACGCAGGGTGCGCTTCGCGTCGTGACGCGACATCGGTCCGTGAACCCGTTCGTCGGTAATCCGACCCAACTTCAGTTTGAGATCGTTGTCGATGGCGAAATGCCCCAGGCGGACTTCGACCTGCTCGTCGACACGATTCGCGAATGCGCGGGAGAAGCGGGGCAGCTCGCGGCGGTCGGCCGTTCGTTTTCGTGGCAGAGCAGCCCCGTCAAGGGAAACCTGCACGTCACGGTTCTTCCGCGTGCCGGCAAGACGACGATTAGAGTTTCTGAAAGCATGCGCGCGCTCGTGACCGGGCTGTTCGGTGGCCTGTTCGGACTCGGCAGCGTCGTCACGGCGCCGATCTGGCTCGGGATCGGGTTGGGCGCGGTACACAGCGGGGCGTTCACACTCGTGATGTGGGCCGCGACGGCCAGCTTATCGTACGGAAGTGCACGCGGCCTGTTCGGCCGCGGATTGCGACAGCGGGAAGGGGTGCTCCGCGACCTCGCCGAAACTCTTGCGCTCCAAGCCCGCGAGTCGATCGCGGCGGCGAACCCGAAGCTCGCTCCGCCGGATTCACGTCCCAGCGGGTGATGGCGTCACGTCGCCAGCTCGGGCAGATCTCTAAATAGCTCGAGCGCCTGCGGGTTCGCGAGTGCGTCGACGTTCTTCACCGCGCGGCCGTGGACGACGTCGCGCACAGCAAGCTCGGTAATCTTGCCGCTGATCGTGCGTGGGATGTCGGCGACCTGGATGATTCTCTTCGGCACATGATGCGGGCTCGCGTTCGATTTGATCTTCGCTTTGATGCGCGCCTTGAGCGGCTCGTCGAGTACGAGACCTTCGGCGAGGCGAACAAATAACACGATGCGAACGTCGGGCCCCGCGTCGGTCATTACGTCCTGGCCGATCACCACGCTCTCGATGATCTCGGGCAATTGCTCGACTTGACGATAGATCTCCGCGGTGCCGATGCGTACGCCGCCCGGATTGAGCGTCGCGTCGCTCCGGCCGTAGATGATCATGCCCCCGTGCTCCGTGAGCTCGGCCCAATCGCCGTGACGCCAGACGTTGGGATACACGTCGAAGTACGCGGCGCGATACTTCGACCCGTCCGGGTCGTTCCAGAAGGCGACCGGCATGCTGGGAAAGGGCGTCGTGCACACGAGCTCACCCGGTTGCCCGACAAGTGACCGACCACGTTCGTCGAAGATCTGCACGTTCATCGCGAGTGCTCGCTTCTGGAGCTCACCGCGCCACACCAGCCCAATCGGATTGCCTCCAGCGAAGCATGAGATGATATCCGTTCCACCACTGATGCTGCTCAACCGTACGTCGCGTTTCACGCGCGTGTAGACGTAGTCGAAGCTATGGGCGGCGAGCGGGCTCCCCGTCGAGAGAATCGCGGTCAACGCGGACAGGTCGTGCGTCTGGATCGGCGCGAGGCCCGCCTTTTCGGCGAGCGCGAGCCATTTGGCGCTCGTTCCGAACACGGTGATGCGTTCGTCGGCGGCCATATCCCAGAGAATCGGCCGATCAGGAAGCAGAGACGCGCCGTCGTAGAGAACGATCGTCGACCCGACGGCGAGACACGACACGAGCCAGTTCCACATCATCCAGCCACACGTGGTGAAGTAGAACACACGATCCTCGCGGCGGAGATCGGTGTGCAGAACGAGCTCTTTGAGATGTTGGATGAGCGTTCCGCCGGCACCGTGCACCATGCATTTCGGCAGGCCAGTCGTCCCCGACGAGTACATGATGTAGATCGGGTGGTCGAATGGCAGATGCTCGAACGTCGCGGGTGCGTCGCTCGATGCCGTGGCGGCGAAGGCGTCCCACAACATCGCGCCGCGAACGGCGCGGATGTCGCAGTCCGGCGTCAGACACGGAACCACGATGACGCGTTCGATCTCGGGGATCCGGTCGGCGATCTCGCGTACGCGATCGAGTGAGTCGATCTCGCGATCGTTGTAGCGATAGCCGTCGGCGACGAACAAGACTCGCGGTTGAATCTGTCCGAAGCGATCGAGCACCCCGCTCACGCCAAAGTCAGGCGAGCATGACGACCACACCGCGCCGATGCTCGTCGCCGCGAGCATCGCGATGACCGTCTCCGGAATGTTCGGCATGAACGCCGCGATACGATCATCCGCGCCGATGCCCATGGCTCGCAACGCGGCGGCCATCCGCGCGACTTGGTCGAACAATTCGCGATACGTGAGGCGGCGGTGGGCACCACGCTCGTTCCAAGCCACGATCGCCTCGCGGTCGTCGCGATATCGAAGGAGATTCTCCGCGAAGTTGAGGCGAGTCCCAACAAACCACTTCGGTCCGAGCTCCGGGTCGGGCGGCGCGACGCGATCGCGGCCGATCAGCACCCGCTCACACGCGATGGCCGGATCCTGCGGCCCGACGACGACGCCGCAAAACTGCCGGAGCTCGCTCCAGAACAATTCGAGATCTCGAATCGACCAATCGTACAGCGAATCGAAATCAGTGATCCCGGCCGTGGGCTCGCCGAGCGTGCGAACCTGATCGATGAATCGCGTCAGGTTCGCACGCGCGATCTGGTCAGGCGAGGGAGTCCAGAGTGGCTCCGACAAGGCTTATGGTCGGCTCGACGGTGTCGTGACGCGTGAGGTGTCGTTGGTAAAGCGTGGAGTCTTGGGGCAGGTGCGCGCCCAGCCTTTCTCGTCGACGTCGTTCCCACGCCCGCCGCCCGCGCCGCGTCCACCGGCTCCGCCCAAAGTGATCGCTCCTCGCCCAGTCGGCGCTCCACGACCGCCTCGTCCGCCGCCACCACCCGCCGCCGTGAGATCCGCCCGCTCACGGGTGATGAACGTCGGATCCTCCGAGGCGAGGTAGGCGAGCATCGCCGCCAGCGTCGCGTTGGATTCGAGATCGTCGAACACAATCTTATCGAAGCTGTCGCGGTTGGTGTGATGGGTGTACGACCCATAATCCCAACCGACCGCGCCGAGCCCGAACACGGGGGCGGCATAACAGTCGAACGAGGCATTGTCGGTGCCGCCGGTCGCCGGCGCTCCGACGCCAGTGTAGCGAACTTGTTGCTGAAACTCCTGCGGCAACTTGGCCAGCCACGCTTGCATGTGCGTGCCGCCGTCCGGGAGGCCGACGCCAGACGTCGTTTGGATTCGGCCGGTGCCGTTGTCCTGGTTGAAGCCCGCCTGAATCGCGCGAACGATCTCTGGATGATCGTAGGCGAAGGCGCGTGAGCCATTGAGCCCCTGCTCTTCCCCGGGCCAATGCCCGACCATGATCGTCCGCTTCGGATGAGGATAGGCTTGTTTCAGAATGCGCATCGCCTCCATCATCATGATCGTTCCCGTACCGTTGTCGGTTGCGCCTTGCGATCCGTCCCACGAATCAAAATGGGCGGACAGGAGGATGTACTCATTGGGCTTTTCTGTTCCGTGTATCGTGCCCAACGTGTTGAAGACGGGAACTTCCCCCAGCGACTCACTCTCTGCGTGGACGCGCAGCTGGGGACCTTGCTTGCGCTCTGTCAGACGATAGAGCAGGCCGTAATCTTCACAGCTCATGGCGATCGCGGGCGTGGTCTTGTTCTTCGTGTCGTAGACAGTCCACGTACCCCACGCGCCGCCAGTCGGACTGGCGAGGTTGGAGACGATGACGCCGGCAGCGCCGCCCTTTTCGAGACGGAGTCCGAGATTTCCCGTCGGGTTTCCCGCCGTCACGGGATATCCAGTGCTTCGAATCCTCGTCGCCCAATCAGCCACGAGCTTGACGATGGTCGTGTCCATGCGCGCCTTCGACTCCGGCGTCGCTTGCACGGCCCACTCGTCCTCGGGTCGGCAGGTGGGATAGGCCGCCGAGATCAGCACGAACTTTCCCTTCGCGGTCGGCAGCCACTTCACGAACTCATTGCTATCCTGCACCATCGGCAGGATGATCGTGGCACCGACGAGATCCTTGCCGGCCGTGCTCGGGCTGTACCCGAGCGTCATCGCCTCGAGCGACCGGACGCGAGGCTTGATCAGATCGATGTGGCTGACGCCTCGCCGCCAACCACGCCACGTTCCGTACTGTTCACGTTTGGCGTCGATGCCCCACGACTTGTACGTCTTGATGACCCAGTCGCTCGCCTGCGTTCCCTGGGGCGTCCCAGTCAAGCGGGGACCGATCGAGTCGAAGAAGGTCTGCGCCAGATCCCAGGTGTGCGAGCTGTCCATGCCAAGCGTCCACATGCGCTTTAGGACGGGATCAGTCGTCGCGGTTTGTGCAGCGAGACCGAGACAAGGCGTGGCGATCACCGCGACGCTCAGAGCCAAGGCACGTATACGGGTCATGAGAGATCTCCATCGGCGCATTCGCGAAGAGTGCAGGAGTGAGGACGTTGGTCGATGCTCGTCTGCATAAGGTACGAAAACGGGGAGGATCTCGCTGGATTCTCCCCGTTCCAAGTCTGCTGCCAACATCCACCCGCGTGACTACGCGACTAGGGAATGATTTTCAGGATGACATCGTACACGAGGGTGCTGTTCGGAGCCACTGGTCCCGAGCCGCTCGCGCCAAAACCGAGCGCCGACGGAATGACGAGGAGGCGCTCACCACCTTCGTGCATGCCTTGCATGCCCTCCTGTAGGCCGCGGATTTCGTTGCCAAGGATGATCTGCACGTTGGTTCCCTGCTGAATCACAGCGCCGGTCTTCAGGTAGCCGATGAAGCTGATCACGATGGTCCCGAGTCCGTTGAGCGTCGCACCGCTCCCGAGCGGACCATCCTTGTAGTACACACCCGAGGGCGTTCGCTGCATCTTCGAGAGGTCGACGCCGAGACTCGGACTGAACGTCTCCGTCGCGGGATCGGACGGCTGGCTGCTCGGGATTGAGGGCCCGTCGACGTTCAAGTTGAAACAGCTCGTCAGCGCGAGCAGGCCGATGAACGCGACGAGCGGCCGCCGGGCCAAGCGGAGGTCGAGGCGAAAGGTCAGTAGCGTACGCACGATGATGCTCCGCGCAAAGGCCGGCAGATGCTTTAGCGAACTCGCACGACCGCGAGCTGAACGGTCGACGGCAATTGTTGACCGCTCGATGTTACCGTGAGCAACGCGTCTTGGCCACTAGCGACCGAAAACCGAAGGAACGAGACGCCGCCGTCCGTCACCTGCACCGTATTGGCGACGCCGTCGCTCAACGTCCGCGTCACGAGAGGGAACGGCGTCGAGATGCCCCCGACACCGAACACGCTCCGCAAATTCCAACTCGGCTGCTGAAAGCGCGGATCGACGTTCACTGCGTTGTCGTCCATGAACACGGAGATTGCCCAGTCGCGCAAGAGCGAGCCCGGCGCGACCCCGAGGGCACTCGTGAGGTTGGTGATCCCGGACGTTTTCGAGTTGACCAAGTTGAACCAGAACGTGTTCTCAGCGCCGGCCGACAGATGATCGGCCGCAAAGCGCAGAAAACTCCAGATCGCGCCTCGCGTCTGCAGATCGTCATCGTTGCCGTCGAATCCGACGGGCGCCTGAGTCTCCGTCCGCGGCAAATAGGTTTGATAGCGGCGGAAGTTGTTGATCTCGAAGGTGGAGTAGGCCGCAATCGCCTTTGGATCGCTGAACATCGACGCATCGATGTTGGCGCGCGGCGTTCGGCCAGACGCTCGCCAGAAGTTGAGCTCCTCGGCGGTGTGGGCAAGCCCTTCGTCGAGCCACTTCTCCTCGAGATTCGTTCCCGCACCGTTCACGTACATGCGTCGCGATGCGTTGATCAAGTGCTGGTACTCGTGCGCGACCGTGCCGTTGGTCAAGGTCGTGACTTGCGCCTTTGTGCGCTTGTTGTTGTTCACCACACCGGTGCTATCGGGAACGAGCAGGTAGAACATTTCCGCCACGTTGCTTCCCGGGCACGGACCCGGAGCGACCGTCTTGGGAAAGAGATCGCGCTGATAGAAGAACCCGAGCACCACGCTGGTCGAGCCACCCGAGGTCAGCTCGTTGACTGCTCGAGTGAAGAACAGAATGACGTGGCCATTGTTGTCGATATCGCTCACCGCTCCGAACGCGTCGCGATCGACCGGATCGACCAACGTGTCGAACGTGACGCCAATGGATCGATATTCGGCGTCGGTGAATCCTCCCACGGGATTCGCGGTGTCGGCCACAACAATAGCCTTGTCGGTAATCGCGACCACGCGTCCCGTTCTCAGATCCGGGTTGTCGCAGAACGTGCTGGCGTTCACGTTGAGCTTCATGATGTCGCCCAGCGCCGGTACGACCGTCGTGGCCGCGGGATTGATGCCGATCACGTCGCGCCGTGCCTTGAACCACGATCGCGCACTCTCGAGACGGGGAGCAGCCTCGATTCGCTCGCGGTCGCGGAGACGCGACTCGAACGCGTCGTCAGGAATGAGCGGAGCGAGGCTCGGCAACAAAATGTTCTGAGACGGCAGCAGCGAAGGCGCCGGCAGACTGAGCGGCGCGACGCCTTGACCTCGCACCTCAATCTGCCTCGTCGCGCTCGAAATACCCGAGTTGTAATAGGGAACAATCGCGTACTCGGCATTCGCGCTTGACGCGTGGACGCAGAATCCCTGGCCGGAAACGTCCGTCATCACTTGACCAACGATGAGGTCGACCGGTGAGGCGACGCCGGTGCAAATGGATTGTCCCACCGAGAGTACCGTGACGAGCACGCTGTCGGTCTTCGTACCCGCCGTTGCGACGACGTATGTGCCCGAACCGCGCCGCAGCGCGCGCACGAGTCCCGTTGCGTCGATCGAGATCAAGGACGAGTCGCGCACTTGAAACGTGGGGGCGGGCGAGGTGACGTTGCCGAATGCGTCGAGACTCTGGGCCGTGATGCGCAGCGTGTCGACCGTCGGAAGGAGGCGGCCTGTCGGCGGGCTGATGGCGATCGTGTTCACGGCTCCTGCCGTTCCGCTTGCTAGGAACTTGATTTGCGTACTGACGCCGGTCACGGTCGCCGTGACTTCGTTCTGGCCGATGATTGTGCCAAGCGTCCATGTCGCGCTCGCCTGACCCTTCGAGTCTGTCGTAGCGATGCGAGGCGTGGTCGACCCGTTGCCGAGGGTGACGGCAAACGCGACGGCAGCGTTCTGCACTGGACGTCCCGCCGCATCGCTCACTTTTACGACGATGCCGCCGGGAACGGCGGTGCCAACCGGCGCGGACCGCGAGAGATCAGTGATCGCGTCGAGTCGAGCTGGCGGCTCGTTGGATGGACCGGTTCCATTGTCGCTGCCGCACGCGGCGACTGCAGCGAGCACGGCGAGCGAACACCACTGTATTGGGTGACGACGAGACATCTAATTGACTATGTGGGGAGCGAGGAGACCGGTACCGTTACCCCGCCAAATATGTCTGTTCCAGTACGAATACCGACCCCTAAAGGACGTTCCCGCGTGTCCAGCGCAACGTCCAACACTTCATTCACTTACGGATAGGGCCTGAGAGGCTACGCGAGCACATTCCGCGAGCACGGATGCGCCGACAAAAATGCTCTCTTCCGCCGCGTAGAACTTCGGCGCATGCGCCGGGATGACCGGGCCGTTCGCCTCGCGCGCGCCGATGCGGAGGAAGCACCCCGGGATGCGTTCCATGTAATGAGCGAAGTCTTCACCTGCCAAGTTCAAGAAGCCCAAGGGAACGATGTTTTCAGCACCGACGATCGCCGCCGCCGCCGTTCGCGCCCAGCTCGTCGCGCCGCGCGGGTTGACGATCGGCGGCGTGCCTCGATCGAGAGTGACGCGCGCCTCCACGCCCATCCCCGACGCGACGGCCTCGCTGATGCTTTTGACTTCGTCTAGCATGAGGTCGCGCGACGTTGGCTCGACCGCGCGCACCGTTCCGGATAAGTAAGCTCGCTCCGGAATGACATTCGGCGCGGACCCGGCGCGGACGATGCCGACCGTCACGACGCCCGGCGTCGCGGGATTGAGTCGTCGCGCCACGATCGTTTGCAACCCGGTGACGATCGATGCAAGCGCGACGATCGGATCGCGTGCCTCGTGCGGTCGCGCGCCATGCGCGCCCGCGCCCACGAGCTCGATCTCGAACGTGTCCGCCGACGCGGCCAGCGGTCCTTCGTCCGCGACGACCTGACCGACTGGAAATCGCCGATCGACGTGCCCGCCGAAGATCGCTGAGACGCCCTCGAGGGCTCCGCTCTCGAGAATGGCGAGCGCCCCCTTCCCTGTTTCCTCGGCTGGTTGGAGAACGATGACGACGTCGCCCGCAGCCGGCGCCTGAGCGAGTAGCGCCGCCGCGGCAACGGCCCACGTCGCGTGCACGTCGTGTCCGCACGCGTGCATGACGCCAGGTACTCGAGAAGCGAACGGAAGCCCCGTTGCTTCCTCGATCGGGAGCGCATCGATGTCGCCGCGCAGCGCGACGACCGGCGCCGCGCGGTTGCGTCCAGGCACGCGCGCGACGACTCCTGTGTTCGCGACGATTCGCACGTCATCCACGCCGAGCTCGCGCAACGCGGCCACGAGACGATTCGCCGTTTCCGACTCGTGAAACGCGAGCTCTGGATGTTGATGGATGGCGCGTCGCAAGTCGATGAGCCGCGAGCTGAGCACGCCGGGAAACTGGCGCTCCACGGAAGCAGGAAGCGTCATGGGCGGCCGTTCGCCATCGGCGGTCGTGTTTGCCTGGTCATCAGGTAGTACCCGCGCTCGACTTGATCATCGATGAAGAACGCACTGATGGTGTAGTCGGCGTTGAGGCCCCACTGCATGCCGAAGCGCACCGACTGCCGCCACGACACCGCCTCATGTGGTGCGTCGAAGAACAACGCTTCAGCGTTCGATGGAATCTCCACGCGAATGCAATGCGGCAAAATCGCCGCCCCTGCCGCTCCGGCGATCCATTCCGGCGTTGCGATGGGTGATTGGCGACAATCCGCCGAGTCGAGCGTGCGCTCGGCTTCCGCGATGCCGGCGTCGATCTCGTCGTCGCGCGTCGGCCACGCGACGACGAGCCGGTCGGTGGCTACGCCGCCGTGCAGCACGCTGTCGGTCAGCCCGTACATGTCTTCCACGTACTCGGCGAGGCGAACGCCGAGTCGATTGAAATTCAGGTGCGCGTTTCGTGCGACGAGCGGATCGAACGTCCAGTAGATCACCGATGCGCCGAGCTCGCGCACCGCGTGCCGCTGATACTCCTTGAGTCGTCGCCCGAGCCCGATGTTTCGTGCCTCGGGTCGAACGGCGAGCATGTCCGACCAATGGACGACCCGGCCGCGCTCCACACCGGTCAAGCCGAAGACGAATCCCAAGAGTTCGCCGTCGGGCGAGAAGGCCCCCGCCGCGACCCCGCCGATCCGCTGACACACCTTGAGAATGCTGACCGGAACGACGTCGCTGAACGACTCGCCCCACGTCGCACGCTGCAAATCGAAGCACGCCTGTCGCTCGGCGTGCGTGGCCAGGGGCCGAATTTCGATCGTCGAGGGGTCCATGCAGAAGGCGGCGAGGGCTGGCGGAGTGGCGTGAGAAGCTACGCTCGCTCGGACCCCGCTGCTACCAGGGATTGGTTGCGGCACTCAGTCCTACGAACCATGTGCGAGCCGGCGCTGGCTCGTAGAATTTCGTGGCCGCCGGCGTTGCTCCCGCGGCGTTCACCGCGACCGAACCCACGTAGTGTTTGTCGAACACATTCTGCACGCCGACGACCGGGGAGAGCCACGGACGGCCGAACACCGCCGTCCCGCCGACCCGCGCGTTGAACACGGTGAACGCTGTTGGATCGCTCAGGTGACAGGACGCCGTGGTGAGAGTGGCCCCAGGGCACGGTATCGAAAGTTGTGTGAGAGTATTCGCATCGTTCACGAAGACGCGGCTCTTGGAGATTCCCTCGGCGAGCACGTACGCCTTGCCGAATCGCCACGTTGCGGACGCTTGGACTTGATGCTCGGGAATTCCCGGGATCGTGTTGCCGGCGTACTGCGTGGTGCCGTTTAGAAAATCTCTAAATCGAAAATGCGACAGGGTGTACGCCGCGGTGACCGAGACTGGCCCGGCGTCGGCCCCGACGCCAAGTTCGGCCCCACGGCGACGCGTGCGCCCGGCGTTCCGGTAATACGTGCGTCCATTGCCGCCCGGGACCTCGAACGGAATCAGCTCGTCTCGCACTTCGGTGTCGAAGAGAGCGACGTCGTACTGCAGGCCAGCACCGGCAACGCCCTTTGCTCCGGTTTCATAAGTGGTGGAGTACTGCGGCTTCAGAACGCGATTCAGGCCCGCGCTGCCGTTGGCCTGATTACCGAGCTCCGTCGTGGTCGGCGTCTCGAACGCTGAGCCGACGTTCGCATATAAGGAATGGAATGGGGAAAGTCGCGCCGCGACTCCGAGCATCGGACTGACCGCGTGGAGCGTCCTGTTCCCCGAGTCGTCGCGGCCGTCGGTCAAGAAATGGTCGCGGACCTCGAAGCGAACTTGATCCGCGCGCACCCCGGCGGTGACGCGCCAGCGCCCGTGCTCGAGCTCATCGCGCACGTACGGACCGAGGCTTGACACGAGCTCGCGCTGGTCGAGCGTGAGGTTTCCCTTCTCGCTTGCCAGCGACGGACAGCTCGCGTTCGCGGTCGGAACCGCGTTGCAGTTCGCCCAGTTTTTCCGCGCGTCGTTGAGCCATTGCGCGTCAGCGCCAACGCTGACCCGATTCCGCAGTCCGTCGACCGTGAACGGAAGCGTGAGACGCGCCGCCGCTCCGCCCTGTCGTCGGTCGACGCCGACGACGGCGAACGTGAGCGGATTGAAAAGCGTGCGGGTCCCGCCGTACACTTGCGCCGCGACCTCGCCCTGCCCGGCTACCGGTTGCCGCGCCGACAAACCAACCTGCACCTGATGCACCGTCTTGCGAGCTTTCTTCTGTAGTGACAGCGCGTCGACTTGCCGCGGATTCGCGGCGAACTGCGCTGCGGTTAGCGCCCCCGGGTTTTCTGCAAGCGGCATGTCGAGTCCGAGGCCGATCAAGCCGAGCTCGGTCGTGCCAACCGTGGTTGCCGCGCGCGCGAAAGCATTGGTGAGTTGCTGATGCGCGTACGTGCGATAGCCGTCGGAATGCGTGCGGCCGATGTTGCCCTGGTACGATGTCGCGCCCGTTGTTCCACCGAACAGCGCGGCGAAGCGCTGCTGCGACGCGCTCCGAACCGGATTGCCATCGGGACCGGTCCACGTCCGCGCCTGCAACGCGAACGGAACCGTGGGAGCGGGTACCGAGCGAAGGTCGACGACACCGCCGGCGGCGTTGCCATAAAGCGACGCGGCGGCACCGCGAATCACCTCGACGCGACCCACGGATTCGAGATCGAGGTAGTCGATCGGCGTTTGGCCGTCGGGCAAGGTGAGCGGCATCCCGTCGCGCAGGATGCGAACGCTTCGCGCGCCGAACTGCGAGCGCGCGCCGAATCCCCGAATCGAAACGCGCGTGTCCTGCGATGGGTTCGTGCGGTTCGCAACGGTCACGCCCGGCAGGAGCGCCAACGTTTGTTCGACGAGCGTATGCGTCAGCCCGGGCGACAAGCTGTCGGGGCGCAGGCTCGTGATCGCGTACGGAAGGTCGAGCGGAGATCGACCGACGTCGCGCGTCACCGTCACGACGGGCGGCAAGCGACGCGGCAACGAGTCCTGCGCATTCCCGCGGCTGGTGACGAGGGCAAGCGATACAGCAACAGCCCAAGCCTGAGCACGACACACGGGCACGATCGGCGGTCTCCTCTGAGCGAGATCAACCAATCTACCATGCAGCCGGACATCGCTCCATCACGGTGCGACTGGTCGCGAGACCAGCAGCGCCACGATATTCCGCCTGTGCAAACGCCCACGCAAACTCCCGAGCCGATCGTCCTCAGCTGGAGCGGCGGCAAGGACAGCGCGCTCGCCCTCGCCGCGCTGCGCGACGATGCCTCGTACGCGGTCGTCGCGCTGTTGACGACGGTCACCAACGAGTACGATCGCATCAGCATCCATGGTGTGCGCCGGACGCTCTTGGCCGCGCAGCAGCGCTCGATCGGACTGCCGGTGCACGAGATCGTTCTGGAACCACAATGCTCGAATGCCGCCTACGATGCGGCGGTCGAACGCGCGTTGGCCGACGTTCGACGACGATATCCGCGTGTGCGTCGGATCGCGTACGGCGACTTGTTTCTCGAGGACGTTCGCCGATATCGCGAAGAGCGCCTTCGACCGCTGGGGTTCGAAGGCCTGTTTCCCCTCTGGCAACAACCGACCGACATTCTGGCGCGCGAGTTCATCGAGCGCGGGTTCAAGGCACGTCTCGTCTGCGTCGACACGACGCAACTCGACGGTGCATTCGCCGGGCGCGCATTCGACTCGTCGCTGCTACGGGAACTGCCGCCGACGGTCGATCCCTGCGGCGAACGCGGTGAGTTTCACACGTTCGTTTCTGCGGGGCCGGGGCTTGCGACATCGATCGACTACGACGTCGGCGATGTCGTGCTGCGCGACGGCCGGTTTGCCTATTGTGATCTCGTCGAGCGAGGATGACAGCAAGGCGCGTTACTTGTCCTGGCCGCCCGCGATGCCGTTTGCCCACCACCACAATCGCGCGATTTGCTTTTGGCGCGGCCAGATCTCGCTCATCGTATTGCCGTCGTACATCCGCCCGTTCTTCATCACATACCGAATCGTGTTCGTGTTCTTGATGTCTTCGAGCGGATTCTTGTCCAGCACCTGAAGGTCGGCGAGCTTCCCGGCCTCGAGCGTGCCCAGATCTTTCTCGTGTCCAATCGCCTCGGCGCCGAAGACCGTAGCGACACGGAGGACGTCGTACCTGGGCATGCCGCCCGACGCGATGTTCCAGATCTCCCATTGCGCGCCCAGTCCCTGAAGCTGGCCGTGGCTGCCCATCCCGACATGTCCACCGGCGGCCACCATCTTCGCCGCTTGCTCGGCGAACAGCTGGAACGACCACTGCGACGGCGCCCACCATCCCGGCCGTCGCAGCGTCTTCCGCTCGACGACGTCGCGCGGCGTGAACCGGTTGAGCTTCGCGTCGTTCACCACATCAGAATTCTCATACCAATAATTCTCGGCCCATGGCCCGCCGTATTGGACGATCAAGGTCGGCGTCCATGTCGTACCGGAGTTCGCGTACAGCTGCAAGACGTCCTTGTAGAGCGGCGCGATGGGAAGCGTGTGCTCGCTGCCCGCGTAGCCGTCCATCGCCTCGGTGAGATTCTTCTTGAAGTCGAGCCCGCCCTCGAGCGTCGGCATGAGATGTTGCTCGCGAGCTGCCATGATCACGAGCTGCCGCACGCGGCGATCGCCCGTCATGTACTGCTTGATCGTCTCCGAGTTGTAGAACTCTGAATACCGCTTGAGCACGTCGCGCGCGTCCTCGATCGTGCGAATGTTTTCGGCGGCAAACACGCCAGGGCCGGTCGAGAAGATGCGCGGGCCGATGAATTCGCCCGCTTCGACCATGTCCGAGTACGAGAGCACATCCGTCGTCGACGTCTGCGGATCGCGCGTGGTCGTCACGCCGTACGCCAGGTTGACCAAATACTCGAACGGCTGCGAGCGATGGACGCCGAACGCGGGCCACATGTGCGCGTGGATGTCGACGTAGCCGGGAAGAATCGTCTTGCCTGAGACGTCGATGATCTTGGCGCCCGACGGGATCGTGACTTTCCCTTGCGCGCCCACGGCGACGATGCGGTTGTCTTTCACCACGATGTCGCCCTTCGGAATGACCTCGCTGCCCTTCATGGTGAGAATGCGCGCACCGCGCAGCGCGACCGTGCCTTGCGGCTTGTCTTTCTGAATCGTGATCGTGACGTCGTTCCGGGTCGCTTCATAAATCGGCCGGGCGGGCGGGCCGCCGCGGCCCGCACCGCGGCCCCCGCCAGCGCTCGCCGCGTTCGCCGTGTCGGCGCGTGTCTCCGCTTGCGCGACCGAGTCTCGTACCGCGGTCTCGGCGGCTGCGACGTCGTACGTAAACAATGAATGGCCGAGCGCGTAGTAAATCTTCTTGCTGTCGCGCGACCACGACGCGAACTCACCGCCAACCAGCGTCATGCGCCGCACTGGAACCTCGGATTGCGCCGGGTTGGTCGCGTTGATCGTCGGCGCGTTGCCGGTCTTTGGAACTTCCTGGATGAGGAACGGCTTCACGCCAGCCTGCACGATCACCTTGGAGCCGTCGGGCGAGATCGTCATCTCGCCGGCGCCACCGCCGCCACCGCCGCCCGCCCCACGCCCGCCGCCGCCCGTGCGCAGAATCGTCTTCTGATCGGTCCCGTCCCACCGCATCGAGACGAGCGTGCTGCCTTCGGAGAAATAGATGCGGCTCGTGTCGGCCGTCACGAAGTGCGGACGTCCGAAGTTCGAGATCGGCGCGATCAAGGTTTCAGCGCCGCCCGTGCTCGGCAGCCATACCAACTCGACGCCCACGGCCTGTTGCGGCGGACGCTCGAGCTCCTCGAGATCCTTCCGCATGTTGCGAGGACCGCGACCGACAACGATGCGGCGCCCGTCAAGCGAGTACGCGGGCTTCTCATAGTAGGCCGGTTTGCTGCTCAGCTTTTGTGTTTGACCCGATCCGTCGCTGCGGACGCGCGACACGGTTCCACCATCGATGTCGTTCCACGTCACGTAGGCGACGTACTGACCGTCTGGCGACCACGTCGGCTGAAATTCACCGACGTTCTCCGACGGTGCGAGGCGGCGCGGCGTTCCGCTGGGCAAATCCATCACCCAAACGCGATCGAGCGCCGTGAAGGCGAGACGCTTGTTGTCGGGCGACGCCGAGACGTCGCGTATCTGACGCACGACCAGCGACTCGTCATTGAGCGGATACGTCTCCTTGGTCGGCCCGGCGATCATCATATCGACGTCGACCGTGAACGGAATCATGGTCTCGTGACCGTCGGCGACGTTGGCGCGCCAGAAATGGCCGTGATGTCCGATGACAATCGACTTGCTGTCCGGCGTGAAGGCGTACGTAGGAACGACGTCGCGATTGGGACGTGACTCCTGGTCGTCGCGCTGAATCTTTGGGACCAGCAGTCGTTCATCGCCGCTCTCGAGATCGCGCAGCATGAGCGACGTTTCGGCGTTGTTGCGTGTGGCGTAGGCGAGCCACTTGCCATCGTTGCTGACTTCGGGGCGCATCCCGCTGCCAACCGCGTTCGTCTTGGTGAAAATGCGTCCAGTCTCACGATCGAACACGCCGATCTGCCAGCCGAGTGCGATCTGGTTGTAGCCACCGCCAGTGCTGTTGCGCATCGCGGTGTAGATGTAGCGACCGTCGTGACTCACCGCCGGTCCGAGAAACACGTTCGGCGGGGCTCCACCACGACCGCCCCCAGGCGCCGCGCCGCGTCCCGCCGCCGCGGTATCGCCCGTGAGCCGAAGTCCGCCCGTTCCGCCGTTGACGTAGTACATGAAGAGGTCGTTCCCGCGCGACGCGACAACGTACTTGCCGTCGGGGGTGAACACCGGCGATTGAAAGCGTTGATCATTCTCTCGCGTCAGCGCTCGCACGTTCGTGCCGTCGGCGTTCATCAGCCACAAGTTGTCGGCCTGCGACCGATCGCTCACGAACACGATCGACTTGCCATCGGGCGAGAAGTGAGGTTGGGCGTCGAACGCCTGACCGCTCGTGAGCCGCGTCGCCTTTCCGCCCTCGATTGGAATCGTGTAGATGTCGCCGAGCAACTCGAACACGATGGTGCGCCCGTCGGGCGACACGTCGAGCGAGAGCCAGGTTCCCTCGTCGGTCGTGAACTTGAGCGACTTGGACGGCGTGAGCGGGAGACCGGCACCGCGACCGGTGGAATCATTTCCGCGTCCGCCGCGCTGCGCGGCGAGCGGCGATGTAACGGCGAGAACGGTCGCGGCAAACGCGGCGAGCTGAATGGAACGGCGCATACTTCGGCCCCAGTCGGAGGGTGTCTGAGATCAGTCGCGACGCCGGTAACATGTGACGAGAATTTGCTTCCCGCCACGATCAACTATCTTGACGGATGACTCAACCCTCTCGCGCCCTTTCAATCATGTCTCGACGCTTTGTCCGCCGTGACGCAGCCGGCGTCGCACTCGGGGTTCTGCTCGTGGCGGCCGAGTCCGGACAAGCGCAGCAAAAACAGCAGTACTCGAGTCTGGCCGAGGCGCTCCAGTCGAGTGCCGTTCTCTCCGGTCGCGGCGAGCCGCGGAACGTCGTGTGGCTCGAGGGCGGGAGCCGGTTCTCGTTCATCAGCAACGATCCCGGAACGGGACGCACCGAAATTCGCGCCTACGACCCGGCGAGCGGCCGCGACACGCTGCTCTTTTCCGGCGCGGGCCTCGTCTTCCCGGGGACGACGAATCCGTTCTCATACCAGGGTTTCCAATGGGCGCGTGATTTCAAGAACATCGTCTTCCAGGCAAACTTTCAACCGATCTATCGACGGTCGGGGACCGCGGACTTCTACATCTACTCGCTCGCCAGCCGATCGTTGCAGCTCGCGGGCAAGGGTGCGCGAACAGCCGAGCTCTCGCCCGACGGGACGCTGTTGGGTGAGGAACGCGCTGGCGACATGTACGTCGTCGACCTGTCGACACATCAAGAACGCCGACTCACGACCGATGCGAGCGCGCACGTGTTCAACGGCCACTTCGATTGGGTTTACGAGGAGGAGTTCGGACTTCCGCAGGCGTGGAACTGGTCGCCGGACAGCCGGCACATTGCGTATTGGCAAATCGACGAGACCAAGGAACCGGAAATCCAGATCACCGACTACAGCGGCCTGCATCCACAGTGGGACCGCATTCGGATTCCACAGCCGGGCGATACGAATCCCACGGCGCGCATTGGCGTGGCGGACGTCCGCAGCGGCAAGACGATCTGGCTCGACCCACACGAGCGCGGCGAGTTCTACATCCCGCGCATTTACTGGACGAGTCGCCCTGACACGCTGGCGATGATCGTGCTCAATCGCCAGCAGAACGACATGAAGCTGCTGTTCTTCGACGTGAACACCGGCGGCTCGCGACAGGTCATGGAGGAGACGTCGAACACGTGGATCGACGTGTACGATTTCTACGCCGGCGTCCTGAATCTCATGTCCTTCCCAGAGAAGTCGCACGAGTTCTTCTGGGTTTCCGACCGCGATGGATTCCAACACATCTATCGCTACGACTACTCAGGCAAATTGGTTCAGCAGGTGACGCGCGGTAACTGGAGTGTCACGCGCATCGAAGGCATCGATCCGGCGACGCAAACGATCTACTTCACGTCGACGAATCCGACGCCGCTCGAACGGCAGCTCTGGCAGGTCAAGTTCAACGGAACAGCCCTCAAGCGCCTGACGATGACGCCGGGACGGCACTCGATCAACATGGCGCCGAACGCGCGGTATTTCATCGACAGTTGGTCGTCGACGAGGCAACCCAAGCAGGTGGAGCTCTGGTCGACGTCGACCGGCAAACTTCGGACGATGGAAGCGAACGCGCCGACGGCGCAGTGGCTCGCCACGCACGCGCACGGCGAAACGGAGCTGTTCACTTTCACGACGAGCGAGGGCATCAAGATCGATGCGTCGATGATCAAGCCGACGTCGTTCGACCCCGCGAAGAAATACCCCGTCGTGTTCACGATTTACGGCGGACCAGGATCGCAGGGCGTCTACAATCAGTTCGACGGTTCGGGATGGAAACAGTGGCTCGCGCAGAACGGGTACATCGTCGTCGATGTCAACAATCGGGGGACGAACAACTACGGCCGCGACTTCATGAAGGTCGTCTACAAGCAGCTCGGGAAGTATGAGGCACACGATTTTGCCGAAGCCGCGACCTACTTGAAGACGCTGCCCTATGTCGACGGAAGTCACATCGCCATCATGGGCACAAGCTACGGCGGCTACAGCACCATGATCACGATGGAACTCTATCCCGACCTGTTTTCGGTCGGCATGGCCAACTCCGGCGTGGCCGATTTTCGCCTCTACGATACCATCTACACCGAGCGCTACATGTCGACGCTCGGCGACAATCTGCCGGGCTATGAACAAAGCTCGGTGGTCGTGAACGCGCCGAAACTGCGCGGACATTTGCTCATCATCCACTCGATGATGGACGACAACGTCCATCCGCAGAACACGATGCAGCTCTTCACCGCGTTCACCAACGCCGGGAAGGACATCGAGGAACGCGTCTACCCGCCCGGTCGTCATGGCGCGGCCTATAATGCCGAAAGTGCTCGACTCATCAACCAAGTCGAGTTCGACTTTCTGACGCGGTGGACAGGCCGCGCGACGTTCGCTGAGCCGGCGAAACCGTAGCACCGAGCGGCGCGTGCCGATTGACACACCCTGTTTTTTTTTGCAGGCTGATGCGCACCTGAAAACCCACCAAAGCCCCTTTCTCTTTGAGGCCTCATGTCCCGAATCGTTGGAATGCTTGCCATTGCGGTCGCGACAACGCTGTGCGCATGTAGTCAGAAGGAAGCCGCGAAACCGGATACCACGAAAGTCGCGCAGACCAGCGCACCCGGCGCCACCAGTGCGTCGCTTGCCAGCTTTGATCCCGCAACCCACGTTGCCGTCGTTCACGGCAAGGATTTTTCCTTCGACGCTCCGGACTCGATCACCGCAGGTTGGACGACGTTCCGTTTCGTGAACGACGGCCCAAGTCTCCACCACCTTCAGATCGTTCGACTAGACAGCGGCAAGACCGTGGCGGACTTTGGTGCCGCGATGGAGGCGATGAACAAGAACCACACGCCGCCGCCCGCGTGGATCGTCGATGCCGGCGGACCCAATGCGCCGAATCCAACCGCCGAGTCTAACGCGGCGATCGACATGCAGCCCGGCAACTACGTGCTGCTCTGCTTCGTGGACATTCCCAACCACGTTCCCCACTTCACGAAGGGGATGATCCGCCCGCTGAAGGTGACGGCGGCGGTTGGCGCGCCGGCAGCGGCGCCCACGGCCGATGTCACCGTCGCGCTCGCGGACTATTCGTTTACCACGACGGGTGCGCTCACCGCTGGAAAGCACACGTTCAAGGTCGTGAACAAAGGGCCGCAAACTCACGAGGTCGAGCTCTTCCGTTTGGCTCCCGGCAAGACCATGAAGGATTTCAACGCATTCGTCGAGAACGCATACGCCAGCAAGGCCGAGGGCCCGCCGCCCGTCGATGCTCTTGGTGGCATCGCAGGTGAGACCCCGGGAACGACCGAATACTTTACCGCGGACCTCACCCCCGGGAATTACGTCCTACTGTGTTTCGTTCCGGACGCAAAGGACGGAAAGGCGCACCTAGAGCATGGGATGGTGAAGGAATTCAAGGTGAACTAGTACCCGTTCTAGGAAACTCTCAGCCCCTGGTCATCGACCGGGGGCTTTGTGTAATCTCAAACTCCGTTCCCCAACCAGGCGACCAATGTCTCGCACGCTTCGTCTCACGATCGGCGCGCAGTTGCTCGGCGCCTCAATGCTCATCGCGCAACAGACGACTCCCTTCACCGTCGGATCGGCGAGCGCGGCGCCGGGAACCACGGCTTACGGCGCGATCGCGATCCCCGCCGGCTCCGACTCGGCATTACAGATCGCGGTTGCTGTGATTCGCGGCGCCAAACCGGGGCCTGTCGTCGCATTCGTCGCGGGTAGCCATGGCACGGAATACACGTCGATCATCGCGATGCAGAAACTCATATCGCGGATCGATGGCCAGAAGCTCGCCGGCACCGTGGTCGTCTTACCGCTGCTCAACGTCGCGTCGTTCGAGGCAATGACACCGCATATCAATCCGATCGATCGGAAAGGAATGAACTCGAGCTATCCCGGCGACGCGAACGGAACGCAAACGCAGCGGGCGCTCGCCGAAGTCACGAAACAAATCGTCACGCCCGCGGACGTCGTCGTCGATCTGCACGGCGGCGACCTGGACGAGGATCTGCGCCCGTACAGCTACTGGTTCCGCAGCGGTCGCGCCGCGCAGGACTCGGCTGGGCTGAGACTCGCGCTCGCCTTCGGGCTCGACCACATCATCGTCACGGACGTCGACCCCAACGGACCGAACGCGGGTCGATCCCTGTCGGGGCAGGCGCTCGTTCGCGGCAAGACCGTCCTCGTCGCCGAGGCGGGACGCAGCGGCATCGTCGCCCCCGCCGATCTCAACGCGCTCATTGAGGGTTCTCTAAACGTCCTCGGTGAGCTCAAGATGATTACTCGAACGGTGGTGCGCGTGCAGCATCCCACATGGCTCGCTGGCGCGGGCGCTCGCGTCGCCGCCGACAGTGCGGGCGTCTTTTTCCCCGCCGTCGCCCGCGACACGCGAGTGACGAAGGGTCAGATCGTCGGCCACACGACCGATTTCGTCGGCCGACCCACGGGCGACGTCCGCGCACCGATCGACGGCCTCGTCACGTTCATCCGCGGTGTTCCATCGATGTGGCCGCGTGCGACGCTCGTGAATATCGCGCCCGTGCTGAAGGAGCCGGGACAGTGGACGGCGCCGAAGTAGACGCCGTCCTTCGTCCCGCCTAGCGCAGCGTTACCGTCTGCGTCGAGCGAATCGTCATCGTCGATCCAGCCGGGATGACCGACTGCGTGCCGCCCGTGCCGAGTGAAATCACGGTTCCCGCAGCCGCGCCGAGCAGTCCGCCCGAAATGATTTTGCTCAGATCGCCGCCACTGATGATCGCGCCCAACACCGCGCCTGCTGCCGCGCCCGTTGCCGCGCCGCGCACCGTCGAGCTCGTGGTGGGGTTCGTGGCCTGGTTCTGCACATTCACCGACGAGATGCTGGCGTCGAACGGATACGTGCGGCCATTGAAGCTCAGACTATCGAACGCGAGTCGGATGACCGCTTGTTCCGTCGGCAGGGTCGGGTTGTGAAGGCCGCTCACGTGACCCAAGACGATCGCTCCGGCCGGGACGGCGGTCGCGCCATTCTGCGCCATGACCGGATCGGAGACAACCGCGGTGAACCGATCGCCTTCGTGGCTCGACGTCGTGCCGAGTGATTCGTTCAGCTTGACGTTCATGGTGGTGCCGCTCGGTATCGTATTTCGATTCACCGGCGTCGCGGGCGCGACCTCTCCGCTCGACTCCACCCGCGCAGTTCGTGCGCAGGCAGCGACGGCGATCAGTCCGCCGACCGCAAGTGCTAGCTGCTTATTCATGCGTCCTCCTCGCTAGACCCCTTGCAACGCGGCAAATCGTGCGCCGGTTGTTTGCAACGCGCCACGTGCTCCGCTCGAGCACGCCTGGCCGAGTCAGCTTGCCCAGAGTTGCCGAGCTCCGCCGATCATCGCAGAATTCTCATCGACACCCTTAAGCCAATCTCGGATGACGCCCATTACCCGCCGCGACTTCATCGCGCAGTCAGGATCATGCGCCGCACACCTCGCACTCGCGGCGATCGCAATGCCAAAGGCGGCACGACTCCGCTGGGCGCGAAACGCGTACGGGCCGGTCGTCGCGGCTGAGCCGTTCGGCAATCTCGAGAAGGTCTCCGACGGGGTTTGGGCACTCATCTCGACGCCGCTCAGCGGCGACCGTACCACGCTCTCTAATGGCGGGATCATCGCCGGCCGCAATGCGGTGCTCGCCATCGAGGGATTCAACCAACCGCAGGGTGCAGCATGGCTCGCCGGAAAGGCGCGCGAGCTCACCGGACGCTGGCCGACTCACGTAGCCCTCACGCACTATCACGCGGATCACGCCAACGGCGTCGCCGGATATCGAAGCGAATCGCAACACCCGAGCGTGCGCGCTACCGATCGGACACGAACATTGGCGCTGGAGCGCAACCGTCCGGCCGACGACGCGCGAGCCGCGGCGCTTCAGGACGCGGTGATGTTGTCCTCGACAGATGTTGTTTCGCTCGATCTCGGCGGACCTGCCGTGCGCATTGTCCCGCGCATCGGTCACACCGAGAGCGATGTTTCGCTCGAGCTGGACGATCCGAGCATCGTGTTTTGCGGGGACCTGTTCTGGAACGCGATGTTCCCGAACTTTGTCGACGCGATCCCGACCAAACTCGCGAGCTCCGTTCGCGCGCTTCGCCGAACACGAGACACAGTCTACATCCCCGGGCACGGCGCGATCGGCAAGGCGAAGGATTACGATCGCTACGTCTCGATGCTAGACGAGGTCGAACGCGCGGCGCGCCAGGCGCGGGCGTCGGGTGTCAGCGCCGCCGACGCCGCGAAGGATTTTCGCCTGCCCGCGACCCTCGGCGAGTGGACGATGTTCTCGCCGCTGTTCTTTCAGCGAGCGTTCGAGGCGTGGCACCGGGAGCTTGGTGCGTCGTGAGTCGTGCCCGCTCGGTCCCTTGACGAGGACCGACCGATCATCGTGCCGACGACAGCCAACGCAGGATGGCGTGACCTGCGGCGCTGAGCGCGTTCGTTCGCCGTGAGACAATGGGTCGCCGGCAGATCGGACAGGGCCCCAAGCGCGGCGTGTCGCCGAGTTTCACGACGACCGGACCGCGGACGACGGTCTGATGCTGAACCGTGTCATCGACGATGACGGTCACCGTCGCGGTCGCACCGTCGACGTGCCCGACGAATTGCGCCGGAACCGACGGACCGACCGCGATCGGATACGCGCGCAACACGTAACTCCCGTGCACGTCGAATTGGCCGTTCGACCCGACGGGAATGCGTCCGGACACATCGCCAAAGGTGCACGCGATGTGAAGATGGGTCGCCGTATCTCCGACGATCAAACCGGCGCTGTCGCCGCCCCATGTGCCGAGCGCCAGCGCGCCATCGGAGACAGCCAGCGTCGAACTCGGCGATGAACACGCGGCGACGAGCGCGACGAGCGCACCCGCGGTGATGGCGGATGCGCGGCTGGACACACTGAGCGTGAACACAGGTTGCGGTTTGGGGAGCATATAGTCGCCTAACTGGCGGCGAATCGCTGCGGTCACTAATGGAGTGCAAGATCTGGTCGAGCAGACCTTCACCGCGTTATCATCGGTCACACCCACGGCCGCCTCGGAGACCTGAATGCGCGCTTCACCAACGATCCTCGCTGGCTCGGTTCTAATCACTCTACTCGGCTCGCGCGCATTCGGCCAAACAGGTCGAGGGGCGACCGCGGCGCCCTCCGCCGATACGACGCCCGATCCGATCAAGCTTGCCGTCGCTCGACTGGATTTAGAGAAGTACAAGGCGACGATCAAAGGCCTTACCCAGTTCGGCGACCGTCGTCAGGGAACGAAACGGAATCGCGACGCAGTCGACTGGATCGAGGCGCGGCTCAAGAGTTACGGGTGCGCCAACACGGAGCGCATCACCTACGACTATCAACCGCGCGATTCGGCGGGACGCGGGCGCGCCGGCGGTGGCCGCGCGGGCGCGCGGACAGGTCCTGGATCAGCGCAGGGAGGCGGAACGCCGCGCGGCATTCGCGCTCGCACCGGCGTGAATAACGACTCGCTCGCCCAGCCCGATCCCAAGCTTCGCGCCCTGAACAGCGAGCCGAGTCTGGCGGGCCAACGTCAAGAGGTGTATTGCACGAAAATCGGCACGACGCACCCGAACGAGATGTACATCATCGGCGGCCACATGGACGGCATCGGCTGGGGTGAAGCTGCGAACGACGACGGCTCAGGTACCGCCCTCGTGATGGAGCTTGCTCGTGTGTTCAGTAGCCCCGACGTTCAAACGGAGCGCTCGATCCGATTCGCCCTGTGGAACAATGAGGAGAGCGGCACCAACGGGAGTCGCGCGTACGTCGCGCAACGTCAGGCGCTTCAAGGCAAAGAGGAGCCCGCGGGATCGGGAAAGTATCCCGAACCGACGTGGCTTGGGATGATTCAGCACGACATGATGATGTTCGATCACGGCATGCCGCACGAGGACGGCTCATTGAACAAGGAGCAGCGCCCCGAGGCCGACGTGAACATCGAGTTTCAGGTGACGTCGAAGTTCGCGGCGGAGGCGCAGAAGCTGGCCTGGGTACTCGCGACCGCCAACGAGAAATACGCCACCGATTATCCGGCATCGGTCGGCCAGCATATGACGAACACGGATTCCGGACCATTCATGGACGCCGTGGCCGCGATCAGCTTGCGCGAAAACGAGCGCGGTGTGCAGATCGGCAATGGTTGGGATCCGCATTGGCATCAGCCGACCGATCTGTACGCGACGTTCACCGACAAGGACTTTCGGCTCGGGCTGAACGCCGCGCAGACAACGCTCGCTGGCGTCGCACAGCTCGTCGGATTGACCATCAAGAAATAGCAGAACGCTCAATCTCTCCCCCGCCATCGGAGTCTCGACATGTTGACGAGGCGCACGTTTCTCAGGTGGTCGGCCGCGCTGGGCGGCGCACTCGGTCTTGGTCCGCTGTCGAGGCGCCCGCTCAGGGCGATGCCGGTCGGAGTTGTTCCCTCGAACACGCGCCGCGACACTGGGCGAGCGAAGGCGCCGCTCAACATTCTGATTCTTGGCGGCACAGGATTCACTGGACCCGAACAGGTCGAGTACGCGATCGCGCGCGGGCATCGCGTGACGCTGTTCAATCGGAACAAGACGCGGCCGGATTTCTTCAAGGGTCGGGTCGCCGAGGAATTGATCGGTGACTTGAACAACGATACCAGCGCTCTCGAAGGGAAAAAATTCGACGTCGTGATCGATAATCCGACGACGTTCCCCGCGTGGGTCAGGAACGCGGCGAAGTACCTGGCGGGGAACACCAGGCACTACATGTTCATCTCGACGACGTCGGTCTATCGCGACGAGAGTCAGATCGGCATCGACGAGAACAGTCCGACGACGCCGATGCCGGCCGATCTCGATCCGTACACGCTCGACCCGACACACGCGTCGAGATTCTACGGCGCGCTCAAGACGCGGGCGGAGCAAGAGGTGGCGGCGCTGTACCCGGGCATGCACACGATCATTCGTCCATGTTTGATCGTCGGGCCACTCGATCGCACCGATCGCTTCACCTATTGGCCGGCGCGCATCGACAAGGGTGGCGAGGTCCTCGCGCCCGACAAACCCGACGATCCGTGCCAGTTCATTGATTCACGAGATCTCGCGGAATGGATGATCCGCATGGCCGAAGCGCGCGAGCTCGGGCTCTACAACGCCATTGGTCCCGCCAAGCCGATGACGATCGCCGAGATGTTGTACGGCGTGAAGGCAATTACCACCGCCGGCGCACAGTTCACCTGGGTGCCCTGGGAATTCTTGCAGGAGCAGAATGTGCGTCCATGGCGCAACATGACGGTGTGGCAACCGCCGTACGGTCGAACGGCCGGCTATCAACGCCGCAACGCGGCGAAGGCGATCGCCAAGGGTCTCACGTTCCGTCCGCTCGCTGTGACAGCGAAGGACATCCTCGATTGGCACAAGACTCGACCCGAAAAGGAGCAGCTCGCCACGCTCAACGGCGAGATCAACGGGTTGGCAATGACGCGCGAAGCCGAGGTGCTCGCGGCGTGGAAGGCGAAGAAGGGCGCGGACTGAACCGGTGCCTCACGTCGTGTTTTTGCGCGGCGCCAACGTCGGCGGGAAGAATGTGTTTCGTCCGGCGCAACTCGCGGCGTCCCTATCGCACCTCGGCGTCGTCAACGTCGGCGCCGCGGGCACGTTCGTGGTTCGTGAGAGGACCAGCGTCGCGGCCATTCGACGCGAGCTAGTGCAGCGACTGCCGTTCGAGTGTCAGATCGGGATTCGGCCCGCGAAAGAAATCATTGATCTGGTGCGCGCGGACCCATTCGCCGGCGTGCGTTTCTCCCGCGATCTGCGTGGCTGGGTCGCGGTCCTCGGCGGCAAACCAAAGTTGCGACCGGCGCTGCCGCTGCCATTCCCTACGAGCGGAGTGTGGAGCGTCCGCCTCGAAAGCATCCGCGGCCCGTTCGCGATCGGTTTATGGCAGCGCCGGCCGGCCGGCTTCGTCTTTCCGAGCAATTCGGTCGAAGCCGCGCTCGGCGTGCCGGCCACGACGCGATGGTGGGAGACGTTCGGACGCATCGTCGCCGTGCTAGAATCCTCATCGCCCTCGTGAGGCGCGAAGCTCCGTTGTCATCCTGAGGAGCGAAGCGACGAAGGATCTGCTGTTGAACCTCGAACAGCAGATCCTTCGCTTCGTTCAGCATGACAACGCGCTTGGCTAACCCGGCCTGACGGTAAACGTCTGCGAATACGACTGCCCGTTGACCGTCAGCTTCGCTGTGAAGGTTCCCGTGAGCAGGGCGCCCCCACCTCCGCGTCCGCCGCCGCGCCCTCGGCCCCCGCCCTGCGTCGCGGCGATTGGGGTCCAGACCACGCGATGCATGCCCGCTGTGACGGAGAATGGCTCCGCCGGCTGTTGCCACAGCGGCGATACGTTTGGAATTCCGCCGCCGCGACCGCCCCGACCGCCCGCCGGCTGCGTCGTTGCGTCCGTCGAGAAGGTGTGAACCACGGCGCCGCTGGCATCGAGAATCTCGAGCGTGATCGGAGCGGTCGCATTCGCCTTCAGGTAGTAATCGATGACCGCGCCGTTCGGCGGGTTTAACGCCTCCGGCTCGTCTTTCTGCAACGGCGTCCCATTGTCGCCGCCCTGAGTCACGTACGTTGCGTCGGCGGGCTTGAACAGGTGCGCGTCCGCCTTTGCCACCGTGTCGTTGATCTGGCGCAGCGGACTGATGTCATCGATGACCCAGAATCCACGGCCGTGGGTGGCGACGATGAGATCATTCTCATAGATCTCGAAATCGCGCACCGAGGTCACCGGCAAGTTGAGCTGCAGCGGCTGCCAATGATCTCCATCGTCGAACGATAGGAAGGTTTGGCGCTCGGTGCCCGCGAAGAGCAGACCCTGGCGCATGGGATCTTCCTTTACTACGTGCACGTATACACCGGCGGGCAACCCGCTGGTGATCTTCTGCCACGTCTTGCCCATGTCGCGCGTGCGATAGATGTAGGGATCGAAATCCTGTAGCTGATGCCGGTCGACGCTCGCGTAGGCAGCGTTGAAATCAAAGTGTGACGCGTCGATCGTCGTCACGCGACTCCAGGACGTCAGCAGCGGCGGTGTCACGTTCTGCCACGTCTTCCCATCGTTCGTCGTGACGTGGATCAAGCCGTCGTCGGTGCCAACCCACACCATCGGCACCAACAGCGGCGACGGTGACACGGTGTAGATCACGCCACGCTTCGCGTTGCGATCGGTGTCGGCGGCCGACGCTGCGTCGAGGGTCGAGGGAACGCCGGGATCAGGACGCGTGAGATCGGCCGAGATCTTCGTCCACGTCCGCGCTCCGTCGACGCTCTTATACAAATACTGGCTAGAATAGTACAATGAACGGGGATCAGCCTTCGAGAAGACGAGTGGCTGCGTCCAATCGGCGCGGTCGTCGCCGGCCGTGATCGGGGCTGTCGTTCCCGGCATGGGCTTGTTCGCCTCGAGATCGAACCGCTGTCCCGTGCCGCCAAGGATGATTCCGGGATGCAGCGGATCGCCGGCGGTGTAGCCGCTCTCTCCGCCCGCGCCGATCGGTTCCCAGTCGCGCATCGAGATCTGGGCGAATTTGCCGCGCGTCCGCACCGCGACCGCGCCCGAGTCCTGCTGCGCCCCGGTCACCCAGTACGGCGACCGATAGTCCACCGAGACGTGGTAGATCTGCGCCGTCGGCTGATTGAGCCACGAGCTCCAAGTGACTTGCTTCGGGTCGTCGGTGCGCGCGTTGCGCGTGACGATCGCACCCTGATCGCTGGCCACAATCATCGTGTTGGGATCGTCGGGCGAGATCCACAGTTGATGATAGTCGTCGCCCCCCGGCGATCCACGCAGCGCGACCCACGTGGTGCCGCCGTCGTTGGATCGCGACACCGCAACGTTCGCGACGTAGACGCGATTCGCATCCTTCGGATCGACGACAACGTGCTCGAAGTACCAACCGCGTCCCCACAGCGCCGGATCGGCCGACATCTTGGTCCACGTCGCGCCGGCGTCGTCGGAGCGGAAGAATCCTCCCTGCCCCGGCGGTCCCTGCGCGCCGCCACGTCCTCCCCCGCCGCCGCCCACGGGAGGTGGCGGCGCCGACGGATCGGGCACGAGACAATCCACGACCGCGTACACTCGACTCGGATTGCTCGGCGCCACGGCGATGCCCGTCTTGCCGATCGTCGCGTTCGGCAGGCCGGCCGTGAGCTGCTTCCACGTGGTGCCGCCGTCGGTCGACTTGAATATCCCGCCGCCTGGACCATTCGACGGCGCGTAAGTATACCAGGGCGGACGTCGTGTATTCCAAAGTCCAGCGTAGACCACACTGGAGTTCGTTGGGTCGATCACGACTTCGACGGCGCCGACATTCTCGTCCTTATACAAGACTTTCTGCCAACTCTTCCCGCCGTCCTTCGAGCGGAACACGCCGCGCTCCGCGCTGGCGGCGTACAAATGGCCGATCGCCGCGACAAACAGCACGTCCGGATTCTTCGGATCGACCGCGATCTTGCCGATGTGTTGTGTGTCGGCGAGTCCAATGTGCGTCCATGTCTTGCCCGCGTCCGTGGACTTGTACACGCCGTTCCCGTATCCCATCGAATCGCGAAGCGTGCACTCGCCGCTGCCGACGTAGACCACATCGGGCGCCGACGGTGCTACGGCAATCGCACCGATCGATGCCACGGGTTGTGAGTCGAACACCGGCGTCCATACGCGTCCGGCGTCGATCGACTTCCACACGCCGCCGTTCACGGCGCCGAAATAGAATTCATTCGGGCGGCCCGCCACACCAGAGACCGCGTCGACGCGACCGCCGCGGAACGGCCCAAGCATCCGCCAGCGCAAGCCCGAGTAGAGACTGGTGGATTGCTGCGCGATCGTGGAGCGCAGTCCGTCGGCGAGCGGTGCCCTCACGGCGGCCGCGGGCGCGCCCCGCAGGAAATTGCTCAGCCCAGGATGCGCGATCGACAACGCGCATCCAACTTGTCCGGCACGAAGCAGAAAGTCGCGCCGTGAGAATTCCGTCACAGAGATTCCTCGGGAATGGCGACGGAACATCGAGACGATTCAGTCGCTCGCGTCCGTTCGCGCGATGGATATGAGCCTCCTCAATTACGCGGCACCGGGAACCGTGTCAAGCGACATCGCTCTGGACTTCGTAGGGCGGTGCTTTCATCATCCGGCGAATGAACGACCCCTTTCTCGCCGCCGCGATTGCCGAAGCGGAGCAAGGACTGTCCGAGGGCGGCATTCCGATCGGATCGGTGCTCGTTCTCGACGGGCAGATTGTCGGCCGCGGGCACAATCGTCGCGTGCAAAACGGGAGCGCGGTGCTCCACGCAGAGATGGATTGTCTGGAACGCGCCGGCCGGCTCAAGGCCACCGACTACCGTCGCGCGACGCTGTACTCCACACTCTCACCATGCGACATGTGCAGCGGAGCCGTTCTGCTCTACGGCATTCCGCGCGTCGTCATCGGAGAGAACAGAACGTTCCGCGGGCCCGAGGACTACGTGCGCTCGCGCGGCGTCGATCTCGACGTTCGTGATGACGCTGAGTGCGCGGCGATGATGCGGTCATTCATCGCCAACAAGCCGGAATTGTGGGACGAGGACATCGGTCGGTGAATCACCGTGGACACGGAGGGACATTGGGAGTACAGCTTCCGCCTCGCTCGCCATGACGACTCGACGCGAATTCCTCAAGACGACGTCTAGCGCCGCGCTTCTGGCCGGCGTCTCGCCTGCGCTTCTTCGCGCCACGTCACTCCTCGGGCCCGCTGCGGTCGCTCCGCTCGACATCCTTGTGCTCGGCGGCACGGGCTTTATCGGTCCGCACTTGGTCCGACACGCCGTCGCGCGCGGACACCGCGTCACGATCTTCACGCGTGGACGTCACGACGCCGATCTGCCCGACCCCGTTGCGCGATTGATCGGCGACCGGAATGGTCAGCTCGACGCGCTCAAGGGGAAGCGTTGGGACGCCGTCATCGACGACTCGGCCACCAATCCTGATTGGGTCGCGATGTCGACAGAGCTCCTCAAGGACTTCGTCGGCGCATACCTGTTCACGTCGTCGACCGGCGTCTACTACCCGTACCTCGAACGCGGGGTCGACGAGTCAGCACCTGTTCGCTACGACGCCGACGATCCGAAGGATGGCTCGGCGACGTTCGGAGTCGCCAAAGCGCGATGCGAGCGCCAAACGCTCAAAGCGTTCGGCAATCGTGCGATCATCGTCCGACCGACGTACATCGTCGGGCCGGGCGATACGAGCGACCGCTTTCCGTACTGGCCGGTCCGACTCGCCCGCGGCGGCGAAGTCCTCGCCCCCGGACGTCGAGACGATCCGGTCCAGTTCATCGACGTGCGCGATCTCGCGGAGTTCATGGTCCATCTGCTCGAGGAGAAAGGATCGGGGATCTACAACGTGGCCGGTCCCCGCGCGGCGATGAGCGCGTCGGCGTTCTATGAGGCCGCCCGTGCCGCGCTCGATGCCAAGGTCACGTACGTCTACGTCGATGACTATGCGTTCCTCAGCGATCACAAGATCGACGAAGCGATTCCCTGGGCGATGCTCAAGGGCAATGACTACGGCATGATGTCGGTCAACAATGCGCGCGCCATCCGAGCCGGGCTCGGGTTTCGTCCGCTCGCGACCACGGTGCGCGATACGCTGTCGTGGTGGCCGACAGTCCCCGAGGCCCGACGCGCGAAGCCGCGTTTCACGATCACACCAGAAATGGAGGCCAAAGCGCTCGCCGCTTGGAAAGCACGAACCGGGTGATTGTCGTGCCGACGAACATCGAGGACCAAACGCGAAGGCCTTGCGCAATTCGCGTCCGTCGCCAATCTTGCAAACCATGTCGGCCACCTTCCGCACGCGCGATTTCTTTTTTAGCAGCTTCTTTCCCACCTCCGGGAGTCGCTGGCGCGCGCGAACGTAACTGGTAGACCGCACTCGCAATCAGACGCTCCCGAGAAATCTCGGGGGCTTTTTTTTCGTCCTCACTCTCAAAATCCAGATGCAACTGCACGAAAAACCGGCTCGCACGCCCGAGCAGCACGCCAATCTCGCCCCGCTTCGAGCGGCGTATCAGGGAATCGCCGGCGCGTTCGGGGAAGAAGCGGTGCGTCGTGTGTGGCATGGCCGTGCGGAAGCGATTCCCGCCCGGACATTCGCCGCGGCCCTCGACGAGCTGGTCAGCGGGCGCGTTCAGTGGGCCGTCATTCCCATTTGGAATTCGACGATCGGGCCGGTGGCGCCGGCGCGCGCCGCGCTTCGAGCGTGCGGCTCGTCGGTCACGGTGGTTCGTGAGCTCGACATCCCGGTGCGGCATTGTCTCCTCGCATTACCGGGTACGACGATCGCGGACGTTCGATTCGTCGGCAGCCATCCGGCGGCGCTCGCCCAATGCGCCAAACTCTTTATCGCGCATCCCGAGCTCACGCCGTGCGACGCGTTCGACACGGCTGGCGCAGCACGTGAGCTGTCCATGCTGTCCGATCCGACGGGCGGGCGGCTCCATGAGAATTGGTATTCATCGGTGCCAGTCGACGCGCCATCGGAGCTCGCCGTGATCGCCAGCGCGAACGCCGGTCGTCGCTACGGCCTGTCGATTCTGCGCGAAGGCGTGCAGGACGATCCTGAGAACCTCACGCGATTTGTCGTCGTGCGCGCGACCGAGCCCGCGCGATGGTAACGAAGCATCGTCATGCCGAGCGAGGTCACGCTGACGCGCTGCGCGCGTCGGTTGCCGCGGCGCGCGCGCTCGAAGCGCAAGGCCGGCGCATCTCGCGACTCGATATCGGCGAGCCGCATTTCGCGACCGCGCCGCACATCATCGAGGCCGCGCACGCCGCGATGCGCGATGGCGCGACGAAATACGTCGCTCCACAAGGACTCCCGGAACTGCGCTCCGCGATCGCGACGGCCCAGCGCGCCCGCGGTGTCGCGGCCAGCGCCGACGAGATCGTCGTGACACCAGGCGTCAAACCGATGTTGATGTACGTGCTCGTCGCGCTCTGTCATGGCGGCGACGAGGTGTTGGTTCCCGACCCCGGATACCCGGGATACGCCGCGGCGGCACGGCTGGCCGGCGCGAGCGTACGACCGTACCCGCTCCTGCAAGCCCGAGACGCGTTCGCGGTCGATCTCGACGGGTTACGCGCCGCGATTACGCCCGCCACTCGAGTCCTCGTGATCAATTCGCCGCAGAACCCAACGGGAATGGTGATCGACACGCCGACGCTCGAGGGAATCGCTGAGCTCGCGCTGCGCCACGACCTGTGGGTGTTGAGTGATGAGATTTACAGCGCGCTCACGTACGACGGTCCCGCGCCGCCGAGCGTGGCGACGCTGCCTGGAATGCGCGAACGCACGATTGTCGTCGACGGGTTCTCGAAAGCGTACGCGATGACGGGGTGGAGACTCGGCTACGCGGTGTTGCCGTCGCGTCTCGTGTCGCCGGTGACCGCGCTCGTCGCTGACGGATCGACGTGCACGCCGCCGTTCGTGCAGCAGGCTGGGATTGCCGCGCTGACCGGCCCGCAGGAACCTGTCGTCGAGATGCGAGGCGCCTACCGCTCGCGGCGTGACGCGCTGGTTCACCAGCTCCGAGCGATTCGCGATGTGCGCGTCGCGACGCCCGCCGGCGCCCTGTACGCGTTTGCCGACGTCGGCGACGTCATGCGTCGGAATTCGATTGTCTCGAGCGCCGAGCTGGCCGCCAGACTGCTCCATCAACACCACGTGGCGTGCGTCGCCGGCGGCGCGTTCGGGGATCGTGGTGAGCGATACCTCCGGTTTTCGTTCGCGGTGGCGAGCGATCAGCTCGATGAGGCACTCGTCCGGCTCGCCGCATGGGGAAACACGCTCGACACTTGACTTCCGCTCGTCGCCCCCCTTTTCTTTTCAATTCACCGCCTAATCAGCACGCCAACATGCCGATCACGCACAACCACTCGCGTCTCGCTCGTCCGACCCGCTTCGCGGTCTCGGCCGTCGCGTCGTGTGCGTGTTCGTGTTTGTGCGCGTGTATCGGTCTTTGCGCGTGCGCGTGTTGCATGACGCAGGAGCGGCCGGGGCGATGTCGTGCGTAGGGTCATTCTCGCACACAGCGATTCCCACGACGGCCGCTCTTCGGAGCGGCCATTTTTTTTGCCAGTTGCCAGTCGGAGCTCGAACGCCGAGGCCGACCTCTCTCAGTGAGGACCGAATCATGACTGCATCCGCCGTATCACCCGATATCGCCTCGCCGAGCGACGAGTCGATCGCGCCCAAAGGGTACGCGCGCCCGAGCTCCCTCGTGTCGACGACATGGCTGGCGGCGCACCTCGACGATCCGAACGTACGAGTTCTCGAAAGTGACGAGGACGTGCTGCTTTATGACATCGGGCACATCCCGAACGCGCAGAAGATCGATTGGCACGCCGACCTCAATGACGACGTCGTTCGCGATTACATCGGTCGAGACAAGTTTCAAGTCCTCCTGCGCCGGTTCGGCATCGACGACTCGACGACCGTCGTCTTTTACGGCGACAAGAACAACTGGTGGGCGACGTATGCGTTCTGGGTGTTCCGGCTGTTCGATTTTCCCGACGACAAGCTGCGAATCCTCGACGGTGGCCGAACCAAGTGGGAGCAAGAGGGCCGGCCGTTTACACCGGACGTTCGACGCTATCCGCCGACGGGCTTTGTGGCGCACGAGCGCGACGACTCACGGATCCGAACGTTCAAGGACGAGGTCCTCGCCCACGCCGAGGCGCATCGTCCGCTGATCGACGTGCGCTCGCCCGACGAGTACACCGGCAAGAAGACGCACATGGCCGAGTACCCGCAGGAGGGCGTGCTGCGCGGCGGGCATATCCCGGGTGCAAAAAACGTCCCGTGGGCTCGCGCGGCGAACCCCGACGGCACCTTCAAGCCGGCCGATGAGCTGCGTGCCATCTACGAAGGCGAAGCGGGACTCACGCCCGCGGACGACGTTGTCGCCTACTGCCGCATCGGTGAGCGCTCGAGCCACACCTGGTTTGTGCTGCACTACCTCCTCGGCTATCAGAACGTTCGAAACTATGACGGCAGCTGGACCGAGTGGGGCAACTCGGTTCGTTCGCCGATCGAGAAGTGATGCCGGCGCAACGAGAGACTGCGGCGCAACGCGTCGAGCGGATCAAACGGGAAAAGCCGTCGTGGTCGATCCTCGACGACATCAAGCGCTACGCGCGCGACGGCTTCGCGTCGATTCCTGAGGAGGACCTCACGGTACGCTTTCGCGCGTGGGGACTGTACACGCAAGGCGACGGACGCGGGACCCGCGGCGACGAGATGCCGTACTTCATGATGCGCGTGCGCACGCCGAACGGTCTCCTCACCTCGGAGATGGTTCGGCGTATCGCCGATCTGTCCGATCGATATGCGCGCTCATCGATCGACATCACCAATCGGCAGAACTTCCAGTTGCACTGGTTGCGGATCGAGGACGTGCCCGCCGTGTGGGAGTCGCTCGCGGAGGTCGGCTGGACGAGCATGGGCGCGTGCGGTGACAACACGCGCACGGTCACGGGGTGCCCGCTTGCTGGCGTCGACGCGCACGAATTGATCGATGCTTCGCCGATCGCGCTCGCTGTCGATCGCCGCTTGAACGGCAATGCCGATTACGCCAACCTCCCGCGGAAATTCAAGATCTCGATTTCGGGCTGCACGCATTGGTGCACGTATCCCGAGATCAACGACGTGGGTGCGACGGCCGTGCGTCGCGGCGACGAGGTCGGTTTCCACGTTCGCGTGGGTGGCGGACTGTCGACGCGTCCGCACCTCGCCGTGCTCTTACCGGCCTTCGTCACAGCCACGCAACTGCCCGGCGTCATCGAGGCGATCGTCGGCATCTTCCGCGACTCGGACGAGCTGCGTCTGAATCGCACGAAGGCCCGCATGAAGTTTCTCTTCATCACGCACGGGTGGACCGCGGAAGGCTTTCTCGCCGAGATCGAGCGGCGCCTCGGGTATCGGCTCTCGCCGCCAGTTGCCGAGACGCTCCCAGGCAGCGCCGTCCGTGATCACGTCGGCATCCAGGCGCAAAAACAACACGGTTTCTCGTACGCGGGCTTCTCCGTCCTCTCCGGACGAATCACGCCGGAGGAGCTTCGCCACATCGCAGGGCTTGCCGATGAGTTCGGCGACGGCACGCTGCGAACGACGGCATCGCAGAACATTCTCGTCCTCAACATCCCCGACTGGCGGCTCGAGGCGTTCAAGGTCGCGGCGCGCGACTCCGGTGTTCCGCTGGACGGGCTGGCGTTCCAGCGCGGAACGCTGTCGTGCACCGGCAGTGAATTCTGCAAACTCGCGATCACGGAGACAAAGCAGTTCAGCATTCGCCTCGCGCGCGAGCTGGACGATCGCCTGCCGGAGTTCGACCACGTCATCAAGCTGAACGTGACAGGCTGCCCGAACTCGTGTGGCCAGCATTGGATCGCCGACGTGGGACTTCAAGGAGTTCTCATCAACCGCGACGGCGAGCAAGTCGAGGGGTTCGACTTTTTCGTCGGCGGCGGCATCGGGGCGCGAAGCGGCATCGCGCGGCGGGTCGGCTTCCGCGCGCCGGCGGATGATGTTGCGGATGCGCTCGAACGATTGTTCATCGCGTTCACCGACGGGCGTCGTCGCGGTGAGACCTTTCACGGATGGACGCGACGCGTGGGTGATGACGACGTGAAGGCTGTGTTGGCCGGCGCAGAGTCAGCCGCGTTGGTGCTGACGTGAGCTGGGCCGCCGAACCGCATCGAGCTGTGTCGGTCGAGCCATCGCGTATCGACAGCGCAATCGGCCAGACACCGGTCGTGCAGCTTACGCGAATCACCGAGCCGGGCATGGCCGAGGTCTGGGTAAAGATCGAGGGGATGAATCCGGGCGGCTCGATCAAGGATCGCACGGCGCTGGGCATGATTCTCGACGCCGAGACCCGCGGTGTGCTCCGCGCGGGTCAAACGATCGTCGAGCCTACGTCGGGGAATACGGGGATTGGGCTGGCACAGGTGGCCTCGGCGCGTGGGTATCCGTTGATCCTTTGCCTTCCCGCGTCGATGAGCATGGAGCGAAAGCGCACGCTCGAGGCGTACGGCGCGACATTGGTGCTCACCGATCCCGAACGCCGGATGCTCGCCGCGATCGAGGAGGCGGAGCGAATTCGTGACGCCACCGGCGCGTGGATGCCCAACCAGTTCTGCAATCCGGCGAATCCACGGGTCCATTACGAGACCACCGGGCCGGAGCTGTTCGCCCAGCTCGGCGGCCGGGTTGATGCCTTTGTCTACGGATCGGGAACGGGCGGCACGATCAGCGGCGTTGGACGCTACCTCAAGGAGCAGAATTCAAACACGCTCGTCGTTGCCGTGGAGCCGGCGCGTTCGCCGGTGCTCTCGGGGGGCGAGCGCGGGCAGCACCAGTTCCAAGGGATGGGCCCCGGATTCATTCCGGAGAATTTGGATCGTTCCGTGGTCGACGAGGTCATTCAGGCCTGGGAGGAAGACGCATTCCCGTTGGCGCGGCGGCTGGCGCGAGAGGAAGGCCTCTTCGTGGGCATGTCGAGTGGTGCGATCGTGTGGGCGGCGCTGAGGGTCGCGCGCGACTTGGGCGCCGATCGCCGCGTGGCGACGATCGCCCCAGACTCCGGCTCGCGGTACTTGTCGACGGAGCTCTTTGGGCCAACGGCTTGAGGCCGAATTCCAGACAACCATCTGGCGCAAGTGCGCGAGCTAGCTACCCATCGCGCCAACACAACAACACGTGCCGCGTGCGCGCCACACCAGCTCGCTTGGTCAGCGGTCTCTCGAATTGCAACGACGCGTAAGTTGCGCAGTGGCAAGGCAATAAGTGTCTTATGGACAAGGTCGCTGAGTGGCATGGGCGCTGCATTCCAGGCTGGCAACGCTCGGCGCGACGCTGCGTCATTCCCAGACACAGGAGGCCGTAGTGCTTTCTACCGTTGCCCAACAGGACCGCCTTTCCTATCGGGTTCGACTCTCGAAGGACTTTGACGGTGCGTATCGCCGTCGCCTTCGCGCTGAGATCATCACGGCTTTGGCCTGCGGTCGACGCGAATTCGTCGTCGATTGTAGCGCCTGGGATCGGATCGATCTCGCGGTTCTGAGCGTGCTCATTCAATGCGCGAAAGTTTGTGGAGATCGTCAGGCAGGCTTTGAGCTGATCAACGTTCACTCCGAAGTGCGGTCCAGCATCCACGCATTGCGTCTCGAACACCGCTTGCGCCTGAGCGCGTAGACGGGTTCAGTGCGGCACAATCGCGGCTACGATCGCAAAAAGGCCGGGCGCTGTCGTCCGGCCTTTCGCGCGCAGTGCCAGGCACGGCAGGCGTGCCGAGAGAGAATTGTGCTGGGTGTTGAACGAGTTTGCGATTCTCGGTCGCTCTGAAGTCAGTCGATGTTGTTGCACCGGCGCTACAGGAAATGCGAATGGACGCGACAACTTGACCGAATCCGTCGATACGGGCGGCGAGGCTAAACCGTTGTCACGCAAGCCGCTAACGCATCTGCAGACCTCGGTCTCGACGTGGTACACGGTCTGCTATCGGGCATCGCAGCGAATCACCCGTCATTCACCAGCGGTTGCGCCCAAGGCTCGACGACGGCGTCTGTGCCAAGCCTCGCATCTGCGTGCTGCAGGAGGAGGAGGACATGGGAGTGCGTAGACTAGCTCGTGCGGTACTTGTGGGCACTGTGGCAGTCGCGCTGGGGTCACTCCCGGTCGTGGCGCAGACAGTGACGTACCAGACGTCTGGGGCGTTTAGCGGGACGGGCTGTACTGCCGTCAGTTGCGTCTTCGGCGGATTTACGCTGTCGTACACCAGTTCGGCCATCGTAACGGCTGCCCCACCGGTCAACAACGTGGACATGGGCCAGTTTACACTGTTCTTCGGCGGGGGTACGAACCCGGCGAGTATCCCTGGCGACGTCGTGTTCACACTGACCGTCAACCAGACCGTCCCGTCGGTTGGGAACGGTAGCTTCGTCGGTTCAGTGTCTGGAACCATTGGCTGGAACCCGGCGACCGGCTCGCTCGTTTGGTCGCCGACCTCGACGACGCTCAACATCGGCGCCGTCACGTACCAGCTCGTCACGGACAACACTGGCAAGATCGGCATCGTATTGCCGACGCCGAACGCCGGGGAAAATCCGAACACGACTTCGATCAAGGCAAACCTCACGGTGACGCCGGAGCCCAGCACGGTCGCGCTGATGGCCACGGGAATGTTCGGCCTCATCCCGGTCATTCGCCGTCGTCGTAAGGAATAACTCGCTCCTCGCGGGAACGAACCAGTGGAAGGCGGGAGTCGCGAAGCAACGCGCCTCCCGCTTTTTTTGGTTTACTGCTACTATGACGGGTTCGCGTCGAACGACGATCCCGTCCACCCTTGCCGGTAGGCTCTCAATTGGCGTCGCCTTCCTCTGATGTGATCCGCAGGGTACGAGTTCCCGTATACCTCGTCGCGGCGCTGATCACCGTGGTCTCGCTCGCCGAAATTTGCGTCGCAATCTGGCCGCTTCATTTCGGCGACGTCAGTTGGCGCTTGAGCGTCGCGGGAGTGACCTCAGGTGCCGTCGGAATGCTCCTCCTCGTCTGGGTCGCCTCGTTGGCGGTCGCCATCAGCGAACGTGAGCGAGGTGTCATTTGGCTGATGTTCGTCCTTTCGGCGTTCGTCGCTGTCTTGTGTGCCGGCGGCGTGGCGATCTTCGCCCTCGACGGCTTGCAGATGAAAGGACAGGTGAAGCCGGAGATGATGAACCGCTACAACCTCGCCTTTGTCTGGGGCTCGCTTAAGATCGTGCTCGATGGACTTGCGGCGCTTGGCGTGGCGGTGAGCGCGTTTCGCACTGGGCGATTTATTGGTGGTCAGGATCGCGCCGATCGCGGCGCTTCACTGCTGGTGAAATCGAGTCGTCCCGCGCCGGTCAGCGTCGTGGGCAGCGGAAGCAGCGCGCCTTGACTCGGCGCTGAGCTGAGCCGCGACTTTGCTCGGCCCGTATGGTCGCGCTAGACTACGATCGTCCCGTCCGCGACCGACGTCCGCCTTACCCAGCGCCGCGTGACCAACCCTAGCCCCCCCGACACCGATTCAGAGCTGTCGGCGCGCCTCGCCCGCGTGCTCGCACCAGGGTACGATCTCGAGCGCGAGATCGGGCGCGGCGGAATGGGGATCGTGTACCGAGCTCGAGACCCGCGTCTCAAGCGCGGCGTCGCGGTCAAACTGCTCCCGCCTGATCTGGCCTTCCGCGCCGATATTCGGTCCCGCTTCCTGCGAGAAGCCGAGACGGCGGCCCGGCTTAGTCATCCGAACATCGTTCCGATCTATACGGTTGACGAGCGAGAAGGTCTCGTCTACTTCGTCATGGCGCTCATCGAAGGCGAGAGCGTTGGCGATCGCGTGAAGCGGGCCGGCGCAATGCCGATTGATGACGCGCGCCGAATTCTCCGTGAGGTCGCCGACGCGCTGGCTTACGCGCACGCCAACGGCGTCGTACATCGCGACGTGAAGCCGGACAACATCCTCCTCGACTCGAATAGCGGACGCGCGATGGTAACGGACTTCGGCATCGCCCGCGCCGCAAGCGATGGTGAAGCCCGACTCACGGCGACCGGCGCGGCAATCGGGACACCAGCCTACATGTCTCCCGAGCAATGCGCCGGCGATCGAGAGATTGACGGACGCTCGGACCTCTACTCGTTGGGAGCAGTCGCGTACCAGATGATCTCGGGGGCACCTCCGTTTACCGGCGGAAGCACCCCGTCGATCATGATGAAGCAAGTGATGGAGACGCCCGTGCCGCTGCGCGAGCGTCGTGCTGACGTGCCCGATGATCTCGACCGGATCGTCATGCGGCTACTCGAGAAGGACCCCGGCAATCGTTTCCCAAACGGCGCCGCGCTTGTTGCGGCCCTTGATGGTGCGCCGGTCACGCTGCGTCCGATAGCCCAGCCGGCCGCGGCGACTGACGCGAATCCCGACGTGCGCCGTCGTCGCGGCCGCCTCGACCTCGAGCTCCCTCTCGTCACGATCACTAATCATCTCGCCTCCGACCCCCTACAGTCGACGACGATCGGAATCATCGCGAAGATGGACGATGTGCGCGACCGCATGGAGCGGCGCGAGGCGCGAAGAGCCGCTCGTCGCGAGGGAAAGGGACGCGACAAGCCGCTGCCCGATCGTATTCGATCGTTTCGGCAACAGTTGGTGAGTTACGTCGGGACAAGCGTGTTTCTGTTCGGCATCAATGCGGTAACGGGTGGCCAAGGTCACCATTTTTGGTGGGCCGTTGTTTCCCGTGCTCGGCATGGGACTCGGCGTAGTGAAATCGGGCGGGCGACTCTGGGCTGACGGCGCGCGACTAAAGGATGTATTCGGCGCCCTGCCTCCGAGCCCCGCACCTGTCGCGCCGGAGCTCGCGCCGCCCGCCACCGCGGAGCCCAGCAGCAGCGACAAACTGCTGGCGGGCCCGCACGGGCACGTCCTTCGGCAGGCGATGTCCGACCGCCGAACGGTGAATGATCTCGTCAACCGACTGAGTGATGCCGAACGGCAGCGAATTCCCGACGTGCAAGGGACGGGCGACGCCCTGTACGAGCGTATCGCGGCTCTTGCCGCCGCGCTCGACCGACTCGACGGCGAGGTTGCGCCCGATCGGCTCCCGGCGCTCGAGGAGCGCATCGCGCGGATCGAGCAGTCGACGGAAGCGACGGGCGACCGCGAGCGACGGCTGACGCTTCTCAAGCGACAGCGCGACATGCTCGCCGACCTTGCCCGCTCTCGCGGCACGTTGCTCGAGCAGTACGAGAGCGCGGGGCTTCTGCTGCAAAACCTTGCGCTCGACATGTTAAAAGTTCGCTCATCGGGCCTCGGTTCGGCGCTCGGCGACGTGACGAGTGTGACGCAAGAGGCGCGGGCGCTGTCGCGCGAGATCGGCTACGCCCTCGATGCCGCGGCCGAACTGCGCGAGCTCGAGCAAAAGGGCAACGCTCCCTAGCGTCGGTCGATCATCGAGCCGACGGCAAGTGTGCGATCCCGGCGCGAGCTCCGCGAGCTGAAGGCTCGAGACTCAGTAGGGTCCCTCGACCCCGGTGACGACGCGCCACGTGTCGCGCGCAATCAGAAGTTCCTCATCGGTCGGGATCACCCACAGGTTGACGCGCGATCCCTCGCGATCCACGCGGCCCTCGCAGCCGACGGTCGCACCGTTGCGCGTGGCGTCGACCTCGATGCCGAGCCATTCGAGACCGGCACAGATGCGAGCACGTACCTCGGGCGAGTTCTCACCGATCCCGCCGGCAAACACGATCGCATCGGCGCCATTCATGGCTGCGAGGTATGCACCGATGTATTTCTTGGCTCGGTAGCAAAAGAGGTCGACCGCGAGCCGCGCACGGCGATCACCGTTCTCCGCTTCCTCGGCCAGCAGCTCACGCATGTCGCCCGTGAGACCAGACACGCCGAGAAGCCCTGACTGTTTGTTCAGCAGACTGTCGACGTCGCGGAGGCTCAACCCTTCCTTTGCCGAGACGAAATCGAGGATCGCCGGATCAAGATCGCCAGACCGCGTGCCCATGACGAGCCCTTCGAGTGGCGTAAATCCCATCGACGTGTCGATCGAGGCTCCGCCGACGATCGCGCAAGCCGATGCGCCGTTGCCGAGGTGTAGTGTGATGATCTTGGTGGTGTCGCGCGTCTTCTCCGTGAGCTGCCGGTAGCGGTATGCGATGTAGCGATGCGACGTCCCATGAAAGCCGTACCGTCGCACGCGGTATCGCCGGTAAAGCTGGTATGGAATGCCGTAAATGAACGCGGTCTCCGGCAGGCTCTGATGAAACGCGGTGTCGAACACGGCGACTTGCGGGACCCCCGACCCAAGAACTGCGCGCGCGGCCGTGATCCCGCGAAGGTTGTGCGGGTTGTGGAGCGGAGCCAGCTCGATCAATTCTTCAAGCTCCCGCCAAACGTTGTCGTCGACGCGAGTCGAGTGGGTGAACCGCTCCCCGCCGTGCACCACGCGGTGCCCCACCGCCTCGATCTCGGCGACGCTGGAGATCGGGACCTCGGACTCTGGACTCGTGAGCCACGTGATGATGTGCTCTACCGCCGCCGCATGATCGCGGATGGGCGTGGCGGTCTTGGTGAGGCGCTGGCCGTCGGCGGCGAACGTAACGATCGCCTCGCCGCCGATGCGCTCGACTTGACCCCGGGCCAGTCGCCGATCTGTGGCCGCTGCGATGGCCGACCCGTCGGTGTCGATGAGCTGGAACTTGACTGACGACGAGCCGACATTGAGAACGAGAATGTGCATTCTGTCTTCGTTGGCGATGGTCCGTGGACGCAATCTACTGTGCGCAGTCGTAGGTTTCCCGAGGTGTCCGATATACAAAACGTGACGCGACACGACGGTCTCCATTCGCGCTACGACGTCGCGATCATCGGCGCCGGGCCAGCCGGAGCGGCGGCCGCACGCCTGCTCGCCTCGTGGGGGCATTCCGTTGCGCTCATCGGCCGCGGCCCGAGTCGAAGAGCGCTCGGCGAGTCGCTGCCGCCCAGCTGCACGAAGCTGTTTGATCGACTCGGCATCCGCGATGTCATCGAGAGCGCGGGATTCATGCGCGCCACTGGGAACACGGTCCAGTGGGCGGGACAGCCGAGACGCATCGAGCCGTTCGACGCCGGCGCACGTGGCTTTCAAGTGGCGCGCGATCGATTCGACGCTCTGGTCATGAGCGCGGCGCGCGCCGCTGGGGCAATCGTGATCGACGAGGCGGTGGTGCGTGATGTCCAACGCGATGGCGACGAGTCGTGCATCTCATACGATCGCGCGTCGGGGTCGGCCGCTTTGCGAGCGCCTTGGGTACTCGACTGCAGCGGACGCGCGGGCGTCGTCGCGCGACGACGATGGCGCGAGCCGGCGGTCGGCGGGCGAACGACCGCCGTGGTTGCGGTGTGGGAAAGCACTGACCCATGGCCCGTCGACGACGAGAGCCACACCCTTGTGGAGAGTTACGACGGCGGCTGGGCGTGGTCCGTCCCCGTCAGCGGCTCGCGACGATACGTGACGGTGATGCTCGATCCCGCAGTGAGCGAGCTTCCGCATCGAGCCCAGCTCGCGGCTGCGTACCGCGCCGAGCTCGGGCGCACGACCATGATACGCTCGCTCATCGAACACGCGATGCTGGTCGACCAACCCTGGGGCTCGGACGCGTCGCCATACTGCGCCACGGTCACTGCGGAGGACGGGACATTGCTTGTCGGCGACGCGGCGTCATTCGTCGATCCGTTGTCGTCATTCGGAGTGAAAAAAGCGCTGGCGTCGGCATGGCTGGCGTCGGTCGCTGTGCACACGACGCTTCTGGACTCGAGCATGGCGGCTGTCGCCCTGGGATTGTTTTCTCGACGCGAGCGCGAGATGTACGATCATCTGCAGCGACAATCCGCCGAGTTATCACGCCAGGCAGCCGGTGTGTACGCGAGCGAGTTTTGGCGCGGGCGGACCGGGGCAACGTTCGATGAGACTTCGCACGAGCTCGACATCTCAGCGTTGCGCTCCGATCCACGCGTGCTCGGGGCGTTCGAGCAGCTGAAGCTCCGTTCTTCGGTGAGTTTACGCTTTGGCGAGTCGTTGCGAGTCGTCGAGCAAGCCACCATACGCGGTAATCGCGTCGTACTCGAGTCCCACGTCGTCGGGCGAGAAGTACCACGCGGCGTCCGCTATTGTCGCAATATCGATCTCGTCGTGATCGCACGGCTTGCATCGCGCTACGACCAGGTTCCCGATCTCTTCGATGCGTACAATCGAACCGCACCGCCCGCCCCCCTCCCCGATTTTCTCGGCGCGCTATCGACGTTGATCGGCCTCGACATGCTGTCGTTGGCTTGACAGCATCGAGCGCACGTCGTATTGCTCTCTCGCATTCCGCCGAGGAGAATCGAGGTCATGCCCCGTGTGGTGGTTGCGAACATCGCGCGTCGTTGGTCCGCGCTGGCGCTGCTGGCGCTGTGTTGCATCGGAACCCACACCGCGTCGGCGCAGCGTGGCGGTCGCGGTGGAGGGCGTGTGAATGGTCCCAGTGGCGCGCCGCCGGATACGACGACCGGCTTCGTCATTCGCGATTCGCTCACGATGAGATTCTGCGCGAGCTGCCACACGCGCGACACGTCGGGCTATATGCAGCGCATCTCCTACGAGCGAAAGACGCCCGAGGGCTGGGAGATGTCGGTACGCCGCATGGCTGGATTGAACGAACTGAAAATCGATCCGGCGTCGGCTCGGGCGATCGTGCGTTATCTCAGCGATCATCAAGGCCTCGCGCCATCTGAGCTGCGGCCCGGCCGCTTCGAGACGGAACGACGGATGATCGATTATCGCTACACGGCGGATCCCAAGACGGAGACGACGTGCCGCGCGTGCCACTCGATGGGACGCGTCATCACACAGCGTCGCACACGTGGCGAGTGGGAGCTGCTCCTCGCAACGCATCGGTCGCTCTACCCCGACGCTGACTTCCAAGCCTTCCGTCGCGGCGGGCCGGCAGTGAATGACAGCGGCGTGCCGCAGCCTCATCCCATGGACGTCGCACTCACGCATCTTGCGAAGGCATTTCCACTTCGCACACCGGAATGGACCGCGTGGTCGGCGACGATGCGGCCGCCACATCTCGAGGGAACGTGGACCCTCAGCGGTTCCGAGCCGGGCCGCGGCGCGTTCTACGGTCACATGACCGTCGCTCGCGGTGCAACGGATGGCGAGTTCGTCACTCAGGCCACCTATCGATACGCCGACGGCGGGCAAGTGGTTCACCGCGGCGGACGTGCAATCGTGTACACCGGCTATCAGTGGCGCGGTCGCTCGACCGAGCCCGCCGCGCGCGGACGAGACTCGATCGGGCTCCGAGAAGTCATGTTCGTCGAGCCGGGATGGGAGGAGATGTCCGGCCGCTGGTTCACCGGCGGGTATGAGGAAATTGGCATGGACGTCTCGCTCAAGAAGCTCGGCGCGAACACGGTCATCGCCGGGGTCGCACCGCGCGCGCTGCACGCCGGCACGCACGGGCAGGACGTCACCATTTTCGGCGCGAACCTGTTGCGCACACTGACCGCGTCGGCCGTCGACTTCGGGCCGGGCGTGACGGTAGAGCGTGTCATGCACGCCACCCCGGACTCGGTCACCATTCGTGTCAACGTCGACTCGACGGCGGCGGTCGGCAAACGAGACCTGTTCGCCGGCGGCGCGTCGCTCCGCGACGCGGCCGTCGTGTACGATCAGATCAGCCGCATCAAGGTGACGCCGCTCGCCGGGATGGCGCGCGTGGGCGGCGCCGTGTTTCCGAAGCAGCTGCAGCAGTTCGACGCGATCGCGTACTACAACGGACCAGACGGCAAGGCGGACACCGACGATGATCTCGAGATCGGACGCGTCAAGGCGACGTGGAGCCTCGAAGAATACGGCGTCACCTATGATGACGACGACGTGAGGTTCGTCGGAACCCTCGACCAGACCGGCCTGTTCACGCCGGCACTCGACGGCCCGAATCCGGCGCGCAGCTCGAGCCGGAATAACGTCGGGGATGTGTGGGTGGTCGCGTCCTACACTCCGCCGGGGAAGAACCCGCGACCGATCAAGGCGCGCGCACTGCTGCTCGTCACCGTCCCGCTTTACGTGAAATTTGTTCCCTGGCAGACCCAACCATGAATCTCCGCCGCAGCGAGTTTCACGCATTCACGGGAGCCGGATCGTCGCGCTTCCTCTACTTGGTTCCGTCGGCAGCCGTCGTACAGATCGACGACTTGTCGCACGCGGTGCTCGACACGCTCGCGGCCGGCGATCAGTCGGCGACCGATCTCGTTGCCACGCTGAGCGACCGTTGGAGCGCCGACGACGTTCGCACTTCGGTCGACGAATTGCTCGGCTTGCGGGCGATTCACACCGTCGCCGCGCCGCCGCCCAAGCCAAAAGCCGAAAAGCCCAAGCGACACATTCCGCTGCAGACCCTCGTGCTCAACGTCACGAGCAAGTGCAATCTGTCATGCGGGTACTGTTACGAGTATGGCGAAGACAAGATCGTCGAAGCCAAGACCAAGCCGCGGTTCATGAACGAGGCGACGGCGAAGCAGTCCGTTGATTTCTTGTTCACCGAAGCGGGCGATTCACCCACGGTGAACTTGACGTTCTTTGGCGGCGAGACGCTGATGAACTTCAAGATGCTGCAGTCGGCGCTCGCGTATGCCCGCGAGCGTGGCGCCGCGCTGGGGAAAGAGGTGAACGCGAGCCTCACCACCAACGCCACGCTGCTTCGCGAGGAAATCATCGACTGGATCGTCTCCAATGACGTTGGCGTCACGGTGTCGATCGATGGGGCCCGTGAGCAGCAAGACAAGTTTCGCGTGTTCGCGAACGGCATGGGTAGCTACGACATCATCCTGCCGAACATCAAGTCGTTGCTCGCCCGCCATCGCCGGCGACCGGTCGGCGCGCGCGTCACATTGACTGGACAGAACCTCGACGTCGCCTCGATCTACAAGCATTTGTTCGAGGAGATTGGATTCTGGGAGGTCGGCTTCGCGCCGGTGACAACGTCGTGGCAGCGCGAGTACGCCATCGAGGACGAGGGGTTTCAGACGCTGCTGAGCGGATTCCAGGCACTGGCCAGTGACTTTCTCGACGCCGCGCTCGCCGGACGACGCCACGGCTTCTCGAACGTACGCGATACACTCGAGGAGATTCACAAGGGAATGAGCAAGGCGTATCCGTGCGGCGCTGGACTTGGCCTCATGGGCGTGGCGACCGACGGCGACGTCGCGCTGTGTCACCGGTTCGCCGGCTCGGATGCGCACAAACTCGGCACCGTCTTCGACGGCGTGGATCACGCGCGCCAAGACGATTTTCTCCAGAAGCATCATATCGCGAACAAGACGGATTGCTCGACGTGCTGGGCGCGCCCGCTGTGCGCGGGCGGATGCTACCACGAAGCGCACACTCGGTATGGCTCGACGGTCGAGCCGAATCTGCATTACTGCAACTGGATTCGCGCCTGGACCAACACCTGTCTCGAGATCTACGGCACGCTCGCCGAGCGACGGCCGGAGTACTTGGCGCAGTTTGACTAGGCACGCTCCGTCATCCTGAGCGCGACGGATCTGCTGTTCCTTTCGTGAGGACCGAATGCGACATCTGAAGGCGATCAACCAGAAAGCGCGACACATTCAATCGATCATCGACAACGATGTCGTCGCGTTGCAACAGGGCGGACCGCCGCAAGGCCCGCACGTTCCGCTCGGCTGTTCGTTCGTGTTCTCGCCGGGCTGGGAAGTGGACAGCAACGGAGGCACCGCGGGACTGTGCCAGCCGGTCGAGCGCGATCTATTCGACTGTCATCTCACGTGCTTCTGGCCGGCGCATGTTCCAGATCTCTATAACCACGCGCCCGATTGGACAGCCAAGTGCGCGTCGGCGCAAAAGGATTGGCGCAAGATCGACTTGATCTTCCCATGAGCATCGTTGAAACAACCCGCGGCGTCATCCTGAGGAGCAGAGCGATGAAGGATCCGCTTTCAGGTTGCGCGGTTCAGACCAGCAGCTCCTTCGCTTCGCTCAGGATGACAAGAGGACCGCTCAGGATGACAACTGCCCTCGTCGTCCTCAGCGCCTCGGCCGCGTCCGCGCAATCGCCGCGACAGACCGGCGATCCTATCGCGGCCGGCGGAAACGGAACCATCTATGTCGGCACGTATGCGCGCAACATTCTCGTGCTCGACGAAGCGACGATGCAGGTGCGCGACACGATCAAGTCGAGCGTCGGAATCCCCGAGCTCTCGCTCTCGTTCGACCGCAAGCACCTGTACGTCACCGACCCCGGCAACGAGAAGCTGGAGATCGTCGATCTCGCGACCAAAAAGTCGAGCGGCGTGTTCACCCTGTCGACCGACAGCACGAAAGTGCGCATGTGGGGGTTCAGCCTCGATCCCAAGGAGCGATTCGCGGTCCTCGTGGTCAAGGCATACACGAAAAAGCTCGATCGCTACGAGGTCAGCGCGCCGACGCTGCTCCGCTACGATCTGGCAAAGCATCAAGTCACCGACACGATCCCGTGGCCCAAGGGTGAGGAGCGCGAGTTCGCGCAAATCATCTTCTCGCCGAAAGGCGACGTGATGTACTTCTTCACCAACGACGACGTCCTCATTTACGACGTGAACACGCTGAAGCAGGTCGATCGGTGGGAGATCTCGAGGACGCTGTTCGAGGAAGGACTCGGCCGCATCGCATTCGGCTTTCCCTATGACGTCTACGAGGAGCCCGGCTTCTACACGGGCCTCTTCCGCACCACCGATCCGGTGAATCATCGCACCCAGATGGGTGTGGCCCGTATGGATCTCGTCAATCGGCAGCTCGATTTCTACGCGTTGGGGCCGAGTCAGGCCGTGAGCTTCCGGCTGACGCCCGATCGGAAGCGCGCATACGGCATTCACTCCGAGGTCGGCAACTACCAGTTCTGGACGTTCGACCTCGAGAGCCGTCACGTCGTTGGCAAGACTGAGTTTGCGGGACGCCCGCGCATGGGGCTCATCGTCAGCTCCAACGGGAGCCAGTTGTACATCACGACGGCCGGCGCGACGATTGACCGCTACGCCACGGCGGGTTTCCACCATCTCGGCCAGATCAACCTTGGCGCCGACATGACCAACGTCATTCTGGTGCCGCGCTCGCCGACGCAGAAATAGCCGTGGCGCTGCTGGACAGAGATCTTCGACGCGCGTTGGCTTATGTCACGCCGCATTGGCGGCGTTTGACGCTGGTGCTCGCGCTCTCGCTCATCAGCACCATCCTCGCGCTCTACATCCCATATCTGGCGCGACTCCTCATCGACCGCGCGCTCCTCGGCGGCGACTCGGCGATGCTGCTGAGGATCGTTGGCCAGTTCGCCGCGCTCACGCTCGGGAGCTTCGCGCTCAACGTCGTCAGCGGTCTCGTTTACACGCACACCTCCGCCGAAATCTTGTTCGAGATGCGGCTCGGGCTTTTTCGGCAACTGCAACGACTGTCGCCGCGCTTCTACGCCGATATGCCGGTCGGGCAGATCGCGACACGCCTCAACGCCGACATCGGCGAGATTCAGCGTGTCGCCGCAGAGATCGCCCTCGCGTGGGTTGGCAACGTGATCTTTCTCGTCGGGAGCGTGGTCATCCTCTTCCGATTGGACCGCGTGCTGTTCGCCGTGAGCTTGGGGCTTCTGCCGTTCGCGTTGTGGGCACTCGTGCGTTATCGCTCGCGTCTCGAGGCGGCGGTCACCGGCGTGCGCGATCGCAGCGCCGATGTCGGAAGTTTTCTCATCGAAACGTTGCTCGGCATGAAGGTGATCGTCGGCTTCAACGCGCAGGATCGCGAGGCAACGCGCTTCCGCGACCGGAACGATGCGTTCATCGACGCGTTGATGTCGATGCGTCGCCTGACGTATCTCTCGGGCGGCGTACCGAGTCTGTTGCTCAGCGCCGGGAGCGCCGCCGTGTTCGTGGTCGGCGGGATGCGCGTGATCGATCACACGATCACGATGGGTACGCTGGTGGCGTTCATTGCGTACCAGATGCGTCTCGTGTGGCCGATCCAGGCGCTCATGGGACTTTACGCCAGTCTCGCGTCGGCGCGCGTCTCGCTCCGACGCGTGAACGAGATCCTCGACGCGCCGCTCGACGTCGAGGAAGCGGCGGACGCGGTTGCGTTGCCGGCGGTGCGCGGGAACATCACGCTCGACGACGTCAGCTTCGCGTTCGGGCGAGGCATCGCGGTGCTCGATCACGTTACGCTCGACGTTCGCTCTGGCGAACGCCTGGCGATCGTCGGGCGAAGTGGCGAGGGCAAGTCGACGATCGCCGATCTGCTCGTGCGACACCTCGACCCGCACGGCGGACGGCTGCTGCTCGACGGCGTGGACCTGCGCCGCACGCGACTCACCGACGTGCGGCGTAACGTGCTCGTCGTCGATCAGGACCCGTTCGTCTTCAACGCCACGATCGGAGAGAACATTCGGTACGCCCGTCCCGACGCGAGCGACGCCGACGTCGGGAGCGCTGCCGACGCGGCGGGACTCACGACGCTCGTCGGACGCCTGCCGCAGGGTATCCACACGAGCGCGGGAGAGCGAGGTCGCGCGTTATCGGCGGGAGAGCGGCAGCGCGTGGCGATCGCGCGCGCGTTTCTCGCCGACCCCGCGGTTCTCGTCCTCGACGAAGCGACAGGCTCGCTCGACCCGGCGACGGAAGCGCAAGTCGCGACCGGATACGAGGCGGTCATGCGCGGCCGGACGACGATCATCATCACGCATCGTCTCGAGCTGGCGCGTCGCGCCGATCGTGTGGTTGTGCTCGAAGGCGGACGAATCGTCGAAGACGGAACGGCGAGCGTGCTGCTGGACGACGCCGACTCGTCGTTCGCCGGATTGTTCGCCGGCGGCGCGCTCGAGCCGGCGCCGTAAGCGCCGACGGTGCGATTCACTCTCGACGATCCGCCGTTCGTCGGTCGAACCGGACGCGGGGTGATCGTCGCGGTGCTCGACAGTGGAATTCACGCCGAACATCCACACGTCGTGCGCATTGGGCGTGGCATTTCGTTCAGCGCTGATGTCGGCGACGTGAGCGATCGCATCGGTCATGGCACCGCTGTGGCCGCGGCAATTCGCGAGAAGGCCCCGGCGGTCGAGCTTCTCGCGGTAAAGATCTTTGATCAGCGACTGGCCACCAATGCCGACGTTTTGGCGCGCGCGATAGAATGGTCCGCGGACAATGGTGCGCACCTCATCAATCTGAGTTTGGGAACGGCGAATGCGGCCCACGCGGAGCGGTTGACGCTCGCTGTGGATTACGCGAGCGAGCGCGGCTCGCTCGTCGTATCGGCGCTCGACGCGAACGGGACACCGCTGCTGCCGGGATCGTTGCCGGCGGTCGTGGGAGTGATTGCCGATTGGTCGATCGCGCGCGACGCGATCGAAGCCGCGCCACGAACCGGTGCCGTATCGACGTTCAGCGGATCGCCATATCCACGGCCAATTCCCGGCGTTGCGCCTGAGAGAAATCTGGCCGGCGTATCCTTCGCCGTGGCGAACGTGACGGGGTTTCTCGCGCGCGCGATCGAGGCCGGCGCCATATCGAGCGTGGTGCACGGTCGTTCGTGACGCGCCTCGCTGGACTCGCCACGAACGACCGGTTCCCCCCCCAGGGAACCCACCCTCGGAACTACGGTTTCTTACCCGGCGGCGTGGTCGGCTTGTTCCCTGATCCCGGCGGAGTCGTCGGCTTCGCACCCCGTCCGCCATTTGCTGGAACGTTGGCTGGAGGTCCACCGCCAGACCCGCTCTGACCCGCGCCCGCCGCGCTTCCCGGCCGCTTGGTTCCCGCAAGATCGCGACCCGTCTCCGCCGGCTTGTTGCCCTGCCCGGCGCCGGCTTGCGCCGGCAACTCGCCGGGCATCTGCTCGAGATCGTGGTCCGACGCACGCGCTTGCAGTCGTTGCTCAACACGCTCGAGCGCATCGTCCGACGCGAGACCACGGTCGACGAGACTCCCGATCACGTACAGCGGAACGGCGAGCGACCGGCCACTCGGAGCACTCTTCGCCAGCGCACTCACCTTTCCGCCGTCGACGCCTTTCCTCATCGCTTCGGCGCCCGCGTCGATTTCATCACCCGCCGGCGCACGACCGCGTGCACGTTGGAGTGTGTCCCGCACCTTCTCCATACGAGATTCCTGATCGAAGACGGACTTCTCGATGGAATCCGGGTTCACACCTTTTGCCGCGAACTTGAGTGCGCGATTCTCCAGCGCTTCGGCAGGCAGATTATGTGAACGGGCCTTCTCGATCACGGCGAGCACGTGCGCCGCGACGTCCGCCGGCAGCACCTGCTTTAGTCGCGCCGAAGGATCATTGGCGGGCGTCTGCGCAACGATCCTCGCACTACCGAGCAGCGCGATCGCCACGAGAGTTGCAGCCATTTTCAGATAACGCATGTACCTCTCCTCAACTCGAGGCTGTGTCGTTCCAGCCTATCGTACAGTGGACTGCCAGGAAGCGTCACGAGGTCACTCGATTGTCATAAGTCCAACAACGCCACCGAATTCGTCCGTCGAGGTCATGAGGCCAGGCGGAGCCATCCAACGCCCGCCATCGACGCGAATGTTTACCTGATACGTACCGGGCTTGATCGGCAGCGTGACGCTCCACCAACCGTCGCTTCCGCGCGTCAGCCGTACCGGCTGCCACTGTGTGAAGTCGGCGTTCAGCTCGATGTCGCGGGCCGACGATGCATTGACACGCAACACGCGCTGATTCCCGGTTACCGTTCGAACGTCGAACGCGGCGATGCTCATCGCCGGCGGTGGATCGACCACCGTGTGCGAGGGGCTCGACGACGCGGCGTGCTCCGTTGAGCGACTGTTGCGCGATGCAATGCGCAGGGCCAGCGACACGAAGCGACCGCCTGGAAATCCCTGCGTCAGGTCGACCGGGTAGCTCCCGGCGCTGGCCACAACCGCGAAGCGCGGGGCAACCCAATCGATCACGCTCACACTGCCCCACGCGCGCGACGTTCCGCCAACCGCGGCACCGACCGAACCGCTTCGAGCACCGACTGAAAAACCCAACTCGAGTGCGTCGACCGGATAGCGCACGGCGACCTCGACGTCGGTGTAACGAATGGTGTCCTGCACGACCGTCGGGCTGACGGACACGAGGCCAGTCGCATCTCCACTGCGAGCCCAGACCCCGCCTTCAGTCTCACGCACGGGACGCCATGTCGCGCCGTCCCATGTTCGACCGACACCGAGTCCGGCCCATGCTCCAGCTGCATCTCCCATGGCGTGTGCGCGCGCGGTGCCGATCGCCTGGCCCGTTCGCGTGCCGTCTCGATGACTGCTGCCGCCCACCGACGATGCGAGCTCCAACGCGAACGGTCCCGCGCTCGGCGTGAAGATCGAGGGAGCGACCGTGCCCTGAGCGCTCAATCCTCCGCCGCCCAATTGCGACACATTGCCAGATGCACCGAGCGTTGCACGCGACCAGTCGACACGCAACGCCGGGTTGAGCGAGCTCCCGGCCGACCGAATGCTGTCCGCGTACCAAACTCCAGTGCCTGATACATCGATGCTCGAGACGACCCGCTGCCCTGAAAGTGTGGTGCCCACGGCGATGGTGGCCGCGGCCGCGGCGAACAACGGTCGCATCAGACGTTAACTGCCGACGGTGATGATCGAGCTGCTGGTGTTGAATTCGTCAGAAGTACTCGGCGCGAATGGATCAGCAACCCAGCGTTGTCCATCGACAATGAAGGCGTACTCGTGGCGACCGTTGTGAAGTGGCACCGACGCCGTCCAGGCGCCGTCGGTGCCCGTCCGCTCGAGCGACACTGGCTGTGCGCCCCACGCATTGAAGTCGCCGACGAGCGACACTGTCTTCGCCTGCCCCACGAACACGAAGCGAACGACGTTCACTGTGTCGTGTACCATCGCGAGTTTCGGCTCGAGACCGTGCGATCGCGTGCGAGCAAGGCCCAATGTGCCGAGGCTGACGACTGCTGCCAAGGATGCGGCCATGGCGAGTCCGACGAGCGGCGAGAGACGAAGCGTGCGTGGCGTGCTCCACCACGCCAGAGCCAGCGGACGCGTTTCGATCGTGCGATCGGCACGGATCGCCGAGACCAGATCGGTCTCGAAGTTGTCGTCGAAACGCTCGACGGGGCGCAGCAGTCGCGCGACGCGCTCGCCAAACGCTTCGTCGTCTTGTTTCCGGTCGTCAGACATCGTGGACCTCCTCCAACAGTTCGCGGAGCCGTGCACAGGCTCGTTTCACTCTCATCTTCAGTGCGGAGACACCGACACCCGTGATGTCAGCCATCTCTTCGTAACTCAGGTCTTCCACATGCTTCATCAAAAACGCTTCGCGTTGGTCCACGTCGAGCTGGGCCAGCGCGTACTCCACGTCCTCGAGCGTCTCACGCGCGTCGACTGCCGGATCGACTCCGGCAGCCTCGAAGGCTACCTCGTCGCGCACGATGCGCCGCTCCCTTCGCGCGCGTCGGACGACGTACGTTCGACATTCGTTGGCCACGATACGATACAGCCACGCGCTGAATCGCGCAGGGTCGCGACAACTGCGGAGCGCACGAAACGCGCGGATGAATGCCGACTGCAGAACATCCTCGGCCTCATCGCGATTGCCGACCATGCGAATCGCAAATCGGGTGTACGCGTCGCGATAGCGCCGGCTTAGCATCGCGAACGCGTCGACGTCGCCGGAACTGGCCGCCGCGACGAGCTCCGCATCTGTTCTCGTCGTCACGTTCAAGGGACTGCTGGGAGGTGTGCCTGCGTCACAAGCTCGACCACTGGCAAGGCATAGGCCCGTCTTGAGGGGGTGACGGCCGTCACAGAGTGACGCTACCCCCCATGTCGGCAGTCAACCACGCAGATCGGGCACAAAGGCCGTGCAGGGAGTCGTCATGGGTGCTCGAGTTGGTGTGTCCTCTCGTGTGAGATCGACCCCCTGTACGGCCGGCCCATTCCTGACGTTCGCTGACTCATCAGTACCCTCGTAGGAGATTGCAAATTATGAAGAGATCGCGATTCCTCGCGCTTGCGACCGCCGCCTCGCTGGCGGCTACCGTGGCGGTGGCGTGCTCTGACTCGGGTGGCCTGCCAGCATTGCTTGGCAGCGATGGCTCGATGGGCAACTTGGTCGTCCGCCTCACCGATGCTCCGTTCCTCACCGACTCGCTCAAGAGTGTGGACATCTTCGTCGTCCGCGTGGACGGGCGAGTGGACGCCGCTGATGACGCCGCCGCCGACAAGAACGCCGACGACGGAAGCGCCGATGGCTGGAAGACCCTTGCGACTCCGAATGCTTCGTACAATTTGCTCGCCCTACAAAACGGCGCGAGCGTGACCCTTGGCACCGGAGCGCTGACCGCCGGAACATACAACGGATTCCGCTTCATCATCGATCCGACCAAGTCGAGCGTCACGCTGAAAAACGGGAAAGTGCTCACCGGAACGAGCGATCCCGGCGTGACCTTCCCGAGCGCCAGCAGATCAGGAATCAAGATCAACTTGTCGTCGCCGGTGAAGATCGTCGGTGGAACGACGACCACGCTGCTCGTCGACTTCAACGTCAACAACAGTTTCGTCCAACGCGGCAATTCGATCGACAAGAACGGACTGTTGTTCAAGCCCGTGATCAACGCGACTGTGACCGATGCCGCGACGGTGAATGCGACGATTCGCCTCGCGAACGCAACCAACAACGCGCTCGACCTGCTGCAGGGCACGAACGTGTTGAGCGGCGGCGGCAATCTCGCGTTTGGCACGAGCTCGGCATGCTCGAGCGTCAACGCGGCGACGCCGGGACTCACGGTTCGGCAAACTGGAACCACCACGGCGCTGCCAGGTTTCACACCAACCCTAGTGGTCGGCACCAGCTACACGATCATCGCGTATCCGAATGGCACGGCGGTACAATTCGCGACACTCACGAACACGTTTACGCCGACGGCTGGCCAAAGCGGATTCCGCGTCTTCAACGCCACGGGTGGAGCGACCGGGCTCGACATCTTCGTCACGACCGTCGGCGGCCCGCTCGGCACGCCGACCGTGCTGAATGCGGTCTCGGGAACCGCGACGTCGTTCATCAGCGTCCCGGCCGGAGCGTCGCAGATTCGGGTGACGTCGACCGGGCTGACGACGATCCTGTTGGATCTCGGAAGCCAGACGCTTGTCGCCGGACAGAACGCGACGCTCGTCATCGCGCCGCCGGCGGTTGGAGCGACGACAATCCGCGCGTTTCTCGTGCCGGCGTGTTGAGCACGATGATAGTTCTGTAACAGAGAACGAGTTGGGCTAGAGAACGCGCCCCGTCTGGGAAGAATCCGGACGGGGCGCGTTTCTGGTTGCTAGTTGCTGGTCGCTGGTTGCTGGTTGCCAATCAATAGCACGCTGAGCGGTTTGTCATCCTCGCGTCAGCTTTGTCGGGTATTATTCCGCCTGTCGAGTCAACTCCAGCGAATTCTCTCACCGACAGAGGTTGGTATGCGCCGCACCACGATGAGTCTCAGCGCCGCTCTGGCTGCCGCGTTCTTCGCCCTTCCCTGCCTGGCCGCCGCCCAAACGTTCAAGACCGAGAAGTTCAACATCGGTGGCGAGGGCGGCACCGACTATCTGACCGCCGATCCGGCGTCTGGCCGCGTCTACATCTCGCGCGGCACGCACGTGATGATCGTCGATGCCGCGACGGGCAAGGTCCTCGGCGACATTCCCGATACGCCGCGAGTGCACGGGATCGGGCTCGCGCGCAAGTCGAATCATGGATTCACCACCAACGCGGGCGACTCGACGTCGACGATGTTCGACCTCTCGTCCGGCGCAGTGATCAAGAAGATCAAAGCCGGCATGGATGGGCTTGACGGCATCATGTACGACGATGCGACCGACAAGATCCTCACGATCAATCACAGCCGTCCCGTCGGCACGGCCGTCGTCATCGATCCCAAGTCGGGCGATGTGGTGGGCAAGGTCGAGCTGAACGACAACGCGCCTGAGGGCGGCGTGAGCGACGGCAAGGGAAGGATCTACATCAATCTCGAGAGCAAGAATGCGATCGACGTCATCGACACGAAGACGTGGAAGGTCGTCGCGACGTGGCCGATCGCGCCCTGCGACGGCCCAACAGGTATCGCCATGGATCGGACGACGAATCGCATCTTCGCCGGCTGTAGCGACACGTCGGTCGTCGTCGACGCGACGACAGGCAAAGTGGTCGCGAAGATCGCCAACGGGGGCGGCGTCGACGCGCTCGGCTGGGACCAGGCGCAGAAGCTGATCTACATTCCCGCCGGCAAGGAGGGCAATGTCACGGTGGTGCACGAGGACTCGCCCGACAAGTACACGACCGTCGCGACGGTTCCGACGATGGTTCGCGCAAAAACGATTACGATCGACGACGTCAAGCACATCGCCTACGTCTTTACGCCCGAGTATGGGCCCGCCGCAGCGGGCGCCGCACCGCCAGCCGGAGGTCGCGGCCGCGCGCCGGTCGGACCGATGATCGGTGCCTGGTTCATCAAGATCGTGCACTGATCGTCTGGGTGTCATCCTGAGGAGCGCGGCGACGAAGGATCTGCGGTAGAACGACGACAGCAGATCCTTCGCTTCGCTCAGGATGACAGTGTGCTTCGCGCACGGTCTGGGTCCGGCTGTCTTTCCAACGCTCGGCGCGTGTCGTACGTTCTCTCAGGACGGGCACTTGCCTCCCTCTGTTGAAGCCCCGGGAGAACGAACTCCATGAAAAGATCGACTCGGTCGACAGCCGCGGCGGGCCTGCTCGCGGCAGTCACCGTGATGGCGTGCGGTACGTCGATTCAGCAATCCACTTCGAGCGCGAGCAAGAGCAGCGCGCCGGCGAGCGCCCCGCGCACTCCTGCCGAGCGTGCCGCGGCGGATAGCGGCAGGCCGCATTACACCGCCGCCGACGTCCATTTCATATCGGGCATGATCGGCCACCACGCCCAGGCTGTCGTGATGGCGAATTGGGCGCCGACGCACGGCGCGAACGCCTCGGTGCGCACGTTGTGCGAGCGGATCGCGGTCGCCCAGACCGACGAAATCAACTTCATGCAACGCTGGCTCCGCGAGCGGCACGAGCCGGTGCCAGACGCTGATCCAAACGGACACATGATGCCCGGGATGGATCACCCGATGCTGATGCCAGGCATGCTCACGCCCGAGCAGATGTCTCAACTCGACCACGCCCGTGGTTCTGAGTTCGATCGACTCTTCCTGACGTTCATGATCCAACATCATCAAGGCGCGATTACGATGGTCGAGCAGCTGATGGGCTCCTACGGCGCGGCGCAGGACGATGCCGTGTTCAAGTTCGCATCGGACGTGAACGCCGATCAAACCACTGAAATCGATCGCATGAACCTGATGCTTGCCGCCATGGCCTCGGCCTCGCGCAACCCGTGATCGCCTCCGCTTTGTTCCGCCCGCCCTTCTCCGCCAACCCACCGGAATCACCCATGGAATTCGTTCTCCGCGTTCGGCGCTCGCGCATTCGATCGAGTGCCGCGTCGATCATGTCGGCGTCACTCAGTATGAACGTGCTTGCCGCCGCGTGTGCGACCTCAACCTCGTCGTCTGCGACGCAGGCGGGTATGCCGGCGCCGATGAACATGTCGAGCTCCGCACCGAGCCCGGATCCCCGCGTCGGACTCAAGGCCGGCTGGTTCGACGCGGGGGCTGCCGCGTGGAATCTCCGGCTTGCCTCGAACACGCCGCCGTCATCGGCGTTCATCAACAGGAGCACGCCGGGCGACCGAAGTCTGGTCAACTCGGATCTCGCATTCACGGGCAACTACGTCATTCAGGGCAATTACAGCGGATACCAGGTCTGGGACATTGCCAACCCGAGCAAGCCGACACTGCATTCTGCCTATGTCTGCCCCGGCTCGCAGAGCGACGTATCCGTGTTCAAGAATCTGGCATTCGTGTCTGGCGAGGCCACGAGCGGCCGCGTCGATTGCGGGCTGCAAGGCGTGCCGGATTCGGTGAGCAAAGACCGGCTGCGCGGCATTCGCATCTTCGAGATCAGCGACATCGCGCAACCCAAGTATCTAGCGAATGTGCAGACGTGTCGCGGTTCGCACACGCACACGGTCGTCAACGACCCAAACGACAACGCCAACGTCTACGTGTATGTGTCCGGCTCGGCGCCGATTCGCTCGCCGCACGAGCTGCCGGGATGTTCGGGCGCCGCCCCTGATCAGGATCCGAACAGCGAACTGTTTCGCATCGAGGTGATTCAAGTCCCCTTGGCTCACCCGGAGCAGGCGCACGTGATCAGCAAGCCGGCAATCTTGAGCGAGCTGACGGCCGTGCGGCGTCACGCCGAGATCGTGGCAGATTCGATCGAGGCGGCGGCGCGTGCCGCCGGACGCGGTGGGGCGCCACGGCCGCCTCGTCCGGCTGGAGGCCCGGTGCAGTGCCACGACATCACCGTGTATCCGGCGATCGGACTAGCCGGCGGCGCGTGCGGCGGGTACGGACTGCTGATCGACATTCGCGATCCGGCGCATCCGAAGCGAGTCGGTGCGGCCGCCGATTCGAATTTCTCGTTCTGGCATTCGGCGACGTTCAACAACGACGGAACGAAGGTTCTGTTCTCCGACGAATGGGGCGGCGGCACGCAGCCGCGGTGCCGCGTGACCGACAAGAAGGAGTGGGGCGCGGATGCCATCTTCACGCTCGATGCCGATAAGAAGATGACATTCAAGAGTTATTACAAGATGCCGGCGCCGCAGACGTCGAATGAAAACTGCGTCGCGCACAACGGTTCACTCATCCCGATTCCCGGGCGTGACGTGATGGTGCAGGCGTGGTATCAGGGCGGCATCTCGGTGTTCGATTGGACCGATGCATCTCACCCGAAGGAGATCGCCTACTTCGACCGTGGCCCGATGGATTCGACCAAGCTGGTCGACGCCGGCTCGTGGTCTGCGTACTGGTACAACGGCGTGATCGTCAGCTCCGAGATCTCGCGCGGACTCGATATCTACGAGTTGCAACCGAGCGCGCTGATCTCGCAGAACGAGATCGACGCCGCGAAATCGGTGCATTTCGACTTCTTGAATGTGCAGGACCAACCGAAACTCGTCTGGCCGTCGACATTCGCGCTGGCTCGCGCGTATGCCGATCAGCTCGAGCGGTCGAAGGGGCTGCCCAGTGGAACGATCATTTCGATTCGACAGGCGCTGACGAACGCGGAGAAAGCGTCGGGAACCCTGCGACGAGACGCGCTCGCTCAGCTTGCCGGCCAAATCGAGGGGAACGCCGGCGGATCGAGCGACGGGCGGAAGGTCCGGATGCTTTCCGCAGCGGTTACGGCTTTAGCCAACGCGCAACACTAGTTCTGCTGTTGTCATCCTGAGGAGTGAAACGACGAAGGATCTGCTGTCTGTGAGACCAGCAGATCCTTCGCTTCGCTCAGGATGACAAGTAGGAGAAGCTCAGGACGACTCGAAGGAGACGTCAGATCGCGACGAGCTCGGGCGCCGGCACCCGTCCGACCATGCTCAACCAAGAACGATACTGCGGCAGTCGCCCGTGGACCGCTTCGAAGAAGGTCTTCTGCAGTCTTTGCGTGATCGCGCCGGGTTTCCCATCACCGATCACACGACCATCGACATCTTTGATCGGCGTGATCTCCACCGCCGTGCCCGAAAAGAATACTTCGTCGGCGGTCTGAAGATCGCCAAGCGTGAGGGCTCGAATCGTCACCGGCACGCCGAGATCGCGCGCGATCTGCAGGACGCTGTCGCGCGTGATGCCAAGTACGATCGACGCGTCGAGGTCGTTGGTGATGAGCGTCCCGTCTTTCACGATGAACAGATTTGCACCCGATCCTTCGGCGACGTCGCCCTTCGCATTGAGCAGTAACGCCTCGTCGAAGCCACGCCGAATCGCCTCCTGCACAGCGCGCACTGAATTCGTGTAGTGGCCGCACGCTTTGACGAACGGTGGCAGCGACGACGAGTCGATACGGCGCACTGTGGAGACCGACACGCGGACGCCGTGTTCGGGTCCCCCTTGGATATACGGACGTCCAGGGACGGCAACGATCACGACCGAGACCGGACAGTCCTTCGGCCAAACGCTGAAGCTCTTCGAATCGAAGAACGCGAGCGGACGGATGTACGCGTTGTCGAGCCCATTGGCTCGAATGAGCTCGAGCGATGCCGCGCACAGTTGGTCGAACGAGTACGGCAACGCGATCTCATAAAACGCGGCCGACGCGGCGAGCCGGCGCATGTGCGCGTCCAATCGAAAAATCGCCGGACCGTCCGGTGTATCGTACGAGCGAATTCCCTCGAAGACGCCGGTCCCGTAATGCAGCCCGTGCGCGGTGACGTGCACCTGCGCGGCATCCCACGAGACCAACTCGCCATTCATCCAGATGAATTCTGTCGTCGTGAATCCGGCCATGTGATTTCTCAGAGAGAGGTGAGGGGCGTCAGCCCGGCGGCGCAGGAGCCTTCGCCGGCACGACTTTGATTTCGTTCAGCTGATCGTGGTCCGGTACGAGCTCCTTTGGTCCCGCTGGAAAATGGTTCTGATTGAGGATGTGCGCCATGACGTCGACGATGACCTGCTTGTCGAGCGTCTTTGGCTTGTCGGCCGGCATCGACGAGAAGATTTTATCGTACAAGTCGGCGAGGGTCTGGCCCCCCCAGTTCGCCATGAATGGAGCGCCGACGAGAGGCGCCGAGTCTCCGTAGTCCGCCGTGGTCCCGCCCTGAAGGGCGTTGCCGTGACACGTCACGCATCCCGCCTTGTAGATCGAATCGCCCCGCGCTGCCTGGGCCGCGCTGAATACACTGTCCCACACCGTGCGTTCGGCAGCGTGCGATCGCAACACCGGCGCTCGGCCTGCGGAGGCCTGCTCGCCTCGGACGGTCAATTGTACGGCGGCGACCGAGACGATCGCAATCGCCGATGCGACGGTCCACGTCTTCATGTGACCATTCCGCTTCGATCAAATCGAGACGCCTGTACCGTCATCGTTTCCTCACTGGCTTCCGTTGATGGCGACGGATGACCCGCGCCGTTCCGTGAAAACTCGCGCGAAGTCTGCATCGGCGCACCCCCTCGCGCTAGCCGTTGCTCAAACGCAACGCCGCGTTCGCTTCGAGCGTAAAGCCACATTGACCATCGCGGTCCCTCGCGTAGCTTGCACCACGCCGTCGCGGCCATTCGCGGCGCTCCACTCGTTCGAGATTCGCTCGAGACGTCATCGAGCCTTATTTGGAGGTCAGCATGAGGCGCGCCTTTTTCACCGCCACAATACGTCAGGCTGTTGTCGTCGCGTTGGTCGCGATCGCGCGGCCGGGACTGGCGCACTCGCAGGCGCAAGCGGCCGCCGCACAGCAGACCGCGACGGTGACTCCACGCGAGGAGATTACCGCGTTCGCCAAAGTGCACCTCGCCGTCTCCCTGGCGCGCGATTCAATCCAGCTTCAGCTTGCGCAGCCCGGGAACAAAAAGCCCGAGACGCAGAAGCAGCTTCAAGAAAAGCTGCAGACGCAGATCGCCGAAATCCTGCACCACGCGGGAATGACGGAGCAGGAGTTCGACCGAAAGACATATCTCGTCAGCACCAACGCCGAGGCTCGGCAAGCATTCGACTCGGTCATCGCGCGCTTGACCGGCCAGCCCACTCCGGGCCAAGTCATGGCCACGGCGCCGCCGGCTCGTGGTCCTGCCGCCGCCGCGACTGTCGGCGTGCCGGCGGGCCCCGCCGGCACGCATATGGGGCACGTCGTCAACGCGTTCAGCGATACGCCGAACGGCCAGGGGCTCCTCCCCACGGCCATGGCCGAGGCACGTGTCGCGATCCAGCACGCCGGTCTTGCGGCGAGAAACACGGCGAGCCTGGACGCGATGAAGCTTCACGCCGGTCACGTCATCAATGCGCTCGACCCGACCGTCGTTAGCGCAGGACCTGGCCTTGGTTACGGCGTCAAGAAGGCCGCGACAGGCGTAGCGACACACATCGAGCTCGCGGCAAAGGCGCAGGGCGCGTCACAGAACGTCGTCGCCCACTCGGTGCACATCGCGACGTCGGCCAGGAACACCGTCCAACGATCGGATCAGATCATCGCGCTGGCGAAGCAGATCCAGGCGACGACTTCCGCGGCCGACGCGGCGGCGCTGGTCAGCCAAATGGTTTCACAGTGCGACCAACTGATGGCCGGCGCCGACGCGAACGGCGACGGCCGAATCACGTGGGAGGCCGGCGAGGGCGGGCTCCAGCAAGTCCAGCAGCACGTAAACTTGATGCTGGCCGCGGAGCCCAAAACGCCTTGAGTCGGCTGCGACGCCGCAAGCGCGCGGCGATGCGCGCCTACTGCACGGTAATGACGCCTTTCATTCCGAGGGCGAGGTGCGGCACGCAGTAGTACTTGTACGTGCCCGCCGGCACGCCCGTGAATGACATGGTGTAGGTCTGATTCGGATTAGTCATCATCGTGCCCGACAGCGGACCCACCTGATCCGGCATGTTCCCCTGCAGCACGCTGGCGGCGCCAGCGGGGATGCTGTCGTTCCAGAACGCGACGTTGTGCGGCGGTCCGTTGACGAGCGTCCAGCGGATGCCGTCGCCGCGCTTGATGGAGATCGCGACCGGATCGAAGCGTGAGCCCTTCTCGTCGGCGTACATCTTTACGTCCCAGGTCTTGCCGGTGATGGCCTGAGCAGCGCCCGGTGCGGCCGGTGCCGGCGCTGCCGGAGCGGCTCCTGGGGCGGCGCTAGGCGGCGCCGCAGCCGTGCTCTCTGGCTTTGGTTTCTCTCCGCCGCCGCATCCCACCAGCGCGGCAAGAGTGAGGGCCACAGCCATCAGGCGCGGATGCATCGACGTGTTGGTCATCATGCGTATCTTCGCTCGATTGTTGGGGCTGGCGAGCCGGAGCATCAATTGTGCCCTCCAAGCGGAGCGGCGGTCTGAACACGCGCTCGCGATGAGACGCAGGCACGTCCGTTGCCATGCATCGCGTCGTCTCGGTCGGAGATGACATGAGCATTCTGACATGGTTGATCGTCGGTCTCGTGGCGGGCGTGTTGGCGTCGATGGTGATGGGCGGCACCGGGTACGGACTGATCGGTGACATCATTATCGGAATCGTCGGCGCGTTCGTCGGTGGCTGGATCTTCCGCGAGCTAGGGACGGCAGTTCCGTTCGGCGGACTCGGCGGCGTGATCTTCGTCGCGTTCATCGGCGCGGTCGTGCTACTGTTCTTGCTCCGCTTGCTGCGCCGCGCCACATTGCGCCCGCCGTGATAGCCGATCTTCCGCGCAGCGGAACGAGAGTTGAAGCGATTCTCGAGCAGTTGACTGGCGGCGCTCATGGCTCACACTCGGAAGACCGCATCGCGCACGCGCCGACCCACGGCGAGTCGGCACACGCCGTCCGTGCGGTTGATCGCGACGCTGGCGGCGTCGCTCATCGTCGCGTGCCGTAGCGCGACGTCATCGTCGCCTACGACCACAACGCCCGCGGCGCCAGCGCCAACAGCGTCAGCTCCGGCATCCGCGGCATCCTCAATAACGCAGGCGACCGCGCCGACGGACTCGTTCGCGGCCATGCGCGAGCGCGCCGTCTCGGGCCTGCTGCAGCGCATTGCCGGCAAGGAGAAAGCGCCAGCGGAAAGCGTGTTTCAGAATATCAAAATGCTCAAGGGTATTCCCGCCAGCCAACTCCTCACCATCATGAACGAAAGCTTCGGCCACGGCCTCGGCGTCAGCTGCGGCTTCTGTCACGTCCCCGGACAGTGGGCGAGCGATCAGAAGCCGAATAAAGACGTCGCGCGTGACATGGTGATCATGGTCGGACGCCTGAATACCGATCTCAGAGCGATGCGCAATTTGCCGGATACGAGTCCAATAGTTGGATGCGTGACCTGTCACCGGGGTCAGCAGAAGCCTGTCTTGATCAACCCAAGCCGGTAGAGGAGGAATCCATGCGCCAGAATCATCTCGCCGCGTTGGCGGCGGCCGTCGCGACGCTTTGCGCCACGGCCTCCGTCGCAAGCGCGCAGGTCACAGTCAAGACGTCGGGCGGCGAAGTCGTCCAAATCACGCAGAAGAACCTGGTCGATCACCTGATCGTCGGCGACTCACTCGAGGTCGAAGCGGCGAAGCTCGCGGTGGCGCGCACCCAGAACGCCGCCGTCAAGGACTTCGCCAACATGCTCGTCACGGACCACACGACCCACCTCACGAACCTGAATAAGCTCGCGGGCAAACGTGACATCGGTCGCGAAGCCAACGCGGCCGACACGAGCAGCGCGATGGCGATTCGGATGCTGACGAACCTGCGCACGATGCCCGCCGATTCAGGGTTCGAGCGCGCGTTCGTGCGTCAGCAGATCATGCATCACCAGCATGAGATCGACGCGTTGAAGACGCTCCGTCCCGCTGCCAAAGACGATGATCTGCAACACGACATCGATCGTACGATGCCGGTACTCGAGCGGCATCTCGCCCAAGCGAAACAGATCGGGGCCCAGCTTGGAATCACCCCCGACTCGATGCGAATGGCGATGCCGAAGCCTCCCACGCGTTGAAGGAGAGATCATGCGCGACAAGTCGAAACCTGATCCGACGAACTCGAAGGACAGCGATCGCGAGTCCGAGAACGCTCGCCGCGAAAGCGGCGAGCCCGGGGGCGGAGCCGGTCGTCGAGATATCGTCGAGCCGACGGGTGTTTATCCCATGTCCGCCGGCATTCCGCCGAACAAACATCTCGAGATTCGAACGCCGGCAAGCTGGGGCCAGGGCAAGCGCGGCGCCGAAGGCTACAACGACGCAGGCGGATCCGAGCTCGTGTGGCGAGACGGGCAATTACTTGGCGGCCTCACGGCTGGTCCGGGCGGCGAACCGACGATCGACATTCACGGCGGTGACCGCCCGCCGTCAGCGCCGTCATCGCCAGCGCCTGAGGCGGCGGAGCGAGACGACGAGACGGGCAGAGATAAATAACGGTCACCGACACGGCTGACCTTGGTCAGCCGTGTCGAGCTCGTGTCCGAGCGGCCTTCCTCGCCGCGGCAGATCGCTCTGCCGGTCCTTTGGTCCGCGCGGCCCTTCGTGCGGCCGCGGATCGCCGCGCGGCGCTTCGTCGGCGCGCGCTCGATCTCGCCTGTTTCGCCAACGCGCGAGTTGATGCGGCGGCGTGTCCTTCCCGGCGCAACGCGCGCTTGACTCCTGCCGAACGCCGGCGCGACACTTTCCGCTTCGTCCCGGCGCGACCTTTTGATGCGTCGCGCGCCGCTTGTCGCCGGGTTCGCGCGGAAGCGGTTCCCTTCTTCGGCGGACGTAATTTCACGCCGGCCCGTCTCGCTTTCGAGAGTCCGATGGCGATCGCCTGTTTCGTCGAGCGCGCGCCATGCTTGCCCTGGCGAACGTGCTCGATCTCCTCGCGAACGAATTCTCCCGCCTGCGTCGATGGGGATTTGCCTTCGCGCGCGTCCTTTCGCGCACGGTCGATGGTTTCGCGTTCTGGCATAGCGATACCCCCTGAAGTCCCATCCTAGTTAGCAGCCACGCTACTTCACCGTGACGTCCTTCGAGCGCACCTCAGCGCCGTTGACGAAGACGTGGATCGTATACTTCCCCGTCGGCAGTCCGCCGGGCTTCACAATGAAGAACGCCGAGTACGCGTCGTCGTTGGTCGTGACGGTATCGGTCTTCTCGTCGACAACGGTTCCGTTCTCGAACATCCATCGGCCGGTAACCGGGGCGCCCGTCGTCTTGCCGGACGTGTGCACCGAAGCATAGATCGTGTCGGTGGGAGCGAAATCGTCGGTCTTGTCGACGATCTTGCGATCTGCGCCAAGGTGTCGCCCCATGTCAACGTCGACGAGCGACAACGTGCCGCGCGCCGACGATCCCGCGACACCAGCCGCGGAGTCGACGGAGTAGCGTTCTGTCTTGCCGCATGCGCAAATGCTCGCCAAAGCACACGCGACCGCGATTGCTCGATATGAGATTCTCATCTCGCACCAACCTTGGCGCGCTCGCATGTCCCCATCAACTCGGCCTGTGCCAATACGTGACCGCGCATCGCCGCCTCAACGTCCTTCTTGGTCGGCGAACCGAGATCGCCAAGTAGGGCGTCGAGTGCATAGAGCTTGAAGAAGTACCGATGCCGGCCGATCGGTGGACACGGACCGTTGTAGCCGCGCCGCTTCCAGTCATTGAGACCATCGCGTCCAACTTTCGCCGCCGCATCGCCGCCCAGGCTCGTTGCCGTGGCCGGGACATCGTAGAGCACCCAGTGCACATAGGTCGTCTTGGGTGCTTTCGGATCGGGCGCGTCTGGATCGTCGACGATGAGCGCGAAGCTCTTGGTTCCGTCGGGCGCGCCGTTCCAGTTGAGGAGTGGCGGTGTATCAGGTCCGTCGCACGTGTGCGCCTCGGGAATCGCGCCGCTGGACGGAAATGCTGGTGAGCTCAGCTTGAATTCCATAGTCGTCTCCCGTTGAGGTATGGCGATGTCGCAGGATGCAGACCGTTCAGACGGCACACCGTCTGCTGCGCGACGGCAATATGGGCACGCGGTATCGTGATCGTCGGGACGCGGGCCGCCGGCTCGCCTCGCGCCTTCAAGCGTACGCGAATCGACGGGACGTGGTCGTGCTCGCATTGCCGCGCGGTGGCGTTCCCGTAGCATTCGAAGTCGCAACGGCACTCGGCGCGCCGCTAGATGTGTTCGTCGTGCGGAAGCTTGGATTGCCAGGACATGAAGAGCTCGCCATGGGCGCGCTGGCGAGTGGGGGCGTTCGTGTAATCGACGAAGATCTGATTCGTATCGCGCGCGTCAGCGACGAGCAGCTCCGTCGCGTCACCGAAATCGAGCAAGCCGAGCTGAGTCGACGCGAACGTCAGTATCGCGGGGATCGCCCCTTCCCCGACGTGCGAGGCAAGACCACTATCCTCATCGACGACGGATTGGCGACGGGCTCGACGATGCGCGCGGCGGTCGCCGCGTTACGACGAGAGCAACCCGAACGCATCGTCGTCGCGGTCCCGGTGGCCGCGGCCGAGACGTGTGACGCATTTGAGTCAATCGCCGACGACGTCGTCTGCGCCGCGACACCCGAGCCATTTCACGCGGTCGGTCTCTGGTACGACGACTTCTCGCAGACGACGGACGACGAAGTGCACGAGCTTATCGATCGATCACATCCTGCCGCTCGCGCGTAAACGGCATAAACAAGGTCGCTACGGCTTCTTGGTGGGCGGCTCGAGCTCGGCGCCACCGCTGCCGGCCGATCCGAACTTGGGCGCGGTGATCGGTCCGGTGGTCGTTCGCGGCGGCTCGCCTTTCGGCTCGATGACTTCGATTTCCTCTCGCTCGCGATCGCGCTCGCGTGTCGTCGCGTCCTTGGGAGTCCCTTCGTTCGGCGGAGGTGGTGTCGATTTGTCCATCGTATCCTCATCGTTGGCGATACGACGACAGCGGGCATTCTCCGTGCCGCCTGGCGCACCGAACGACGTCACGGTGCTTCGCGCGGTTGTATCGAATCGCCAATTGTTAGCGCGGCCACGACGCTGCCGGCAACGCACAGCACGGCGCAGATGATCGTCGTTCGCGCGAAACCAATCGCAAGCTCGTCCGCCTGCAAGTCGCGAGCGCCGCCAAGACCGATCGCCAATGGGATCACGGCAGTCGCGAGCAGACCCGCGAGACGAGCGACCGCGTTGTTCACGCCCGAGGCCAAGCCCGCTAGTCTCTCGTCCAGTGCCCCGAGCGCGACCGACGTCAGCGGCGCGACGAAGCATGCGAGACCAAGCCCGAACACGACCGCCGCCGGCAGCACAGTCGTCGCGTAGTTGGCGCCAGGACGGACGCGAATAAAGAGGAGCGAGCCCGCACCGGCAGTGAGGCAGCCCACGACCATCGGCAAGCGCGGACCGCGTCGCTCGGCGACGCGGCCGGCGAGCGGCGAGAACATCAACATCAATCCAAAGATGGGAAGCAGCGACGCGCCAGCGGCAACCGGGCTGTATCGCAACACACTCTGTAATTGAAGCATCAGAAACAAGAACAACGCGTTGAGCGCGGCGTAGACGACGAGCGTCGTCGCGTTCACGCCGCTGAATTGACGCGATCGAAAAATGCCGAGGGGCAGCAGTGGATGCCGAACCTTTCCCTCGATCACAAGGAACGAGACAAGCAGCAAGATCCCGCCGACGCCGGTCACGAGTACGAACGGACGCGTGAAGCCGCCGTCCGGCCCGGCAATGAGGGCGATGATCAAGCCCGAGAGTCCGAGCGTGCCCAACGCGGCGCCGAGATAATCCACACGCGCCGTGTCTCGAGGCTCGTCGTCACACGCCGGGGCTCCAATGTTGACCGCCACGGCCGCGGCAATGGCTAACGGCGCGACGCACAGGAACACGAGTCGCCACGACGAGTCGACCAGCCAGCCGCCGACGAGGGGTCCGAGTGCCGTCGACACGGCCGACCACGCCGCCCAACGTCCGATGGCCGCGCCTCGAGCCTCACCGGTGAACGCGGTCTCCAGCAACGCTAGGCTGTTCGGGACGACGAGCGCCCCCGAGACACCTTGCAGAATTCGACAGACAACGAGTAGCCCGACCGTCGGTGCGATCGCGCATCCAAGCGACGCCACCGCAAATCCAATGAGTCCGCTCGCGAACGCGCGGCGCCGAGAGAATCGATCTCCCAACGAGCCGCCGAGCAGGATCAACGCGCTTAGCGTCAGCAGGTACCCGTTCATCACCCACTGGAGTCCGGCGATGCCGAGATGAAAATCACGAGCGATCGCCGGCAACGCGACCGTCGTCACCGTTCCCTCGACGAAAACAGCGCCCGAACCGAGGATCGAGCCGATCAAGATCCAGCGGGAACGGCGCATCGCGAACTCGCGAGGCGTGAACGTCCGCGGAGCTCGCGCGGCGTTCATGGTCGCCCCCAGGGAATCGACATGACGAAACGAGTTGAGGGAACTTCCCCGTCGGCAAGCGCGCGGACCACCGGATACACGACGTCGATACGGCGAACGGGTTGACGCGGATCGATCACATCGTGCGGGAGCCCGAGCGAATCTGCCAACTCGAACACGTCGACTGACGCGCCGTGCTGCAGCCAACGACGCCCTAGCGCGAGAACCGCCGACCGAGAGATGGTTCGATCATTGGCATTTAAGAGAATGCGAATGTCGTGCGTCGCCGGCGGTGTGACCACCGATGCCCGTCGGGCGGCGAGCCCAAGGCGGAGGATCTGACCGACGCCGTGGGTGCTCCAGCCCAACTCGCGATCGGGTTGTCGAGCATCGCGCGGATCGGCGTGGGTGATGTCCGGAAATCGGAGCGCCACGCCCACCGCCGGCGCCTCGAGCGCCTGCGGAACATGCGACACCGACATCAACGGTGCGACGATGACTGCGCGACGTACGTCGCGGCGGTTCTGCGCGATCCACACAGCCATGGTTCCACCTCCGCTCAGTCCAACGACGATGACCGAATCGCCAAGGCCGCGACCGATGTCGACCGCTCGGTCAGCCGCATCGCGCAATGCCTCAGCCGTGAGCCTGGCGAGCGCGGCGGGGCTGCTACCCCGTTCAGCGTGATTCGGAAGCCTCGGGACGTAAACGTTGTCGCCCTCGCGGTAAAAGACATCGGCCAGCGAGTCGAATTGGTGAGGGGAATTCGTGAATCCGTGGAGCAGCACCATCGACCGGGCCGTCGCGTGTCCATGTCCGAGCACGATCGATCGGCCGCTCGGCGCTGCGACGCTATCGTCGGATTGCTGCTGGCGCACCGCCGCCGCGAACGCCGAGTCGTATGACCGCAACGCATGCGGACGCGATTCGAGGTTGCTCGTAGCCAACGGAACGAATGCGACGAGCGAGACGAGGATCAACCCGGACACGGCGAGGATAGCCGCCGCGAGCTGTCCCTTCGGGGTTGCATTGGGCAATGGCGTCGGGCTGAGGGATCAACGCGCGGTCTCGCCGAGCCGGAGGCAAACCTTCAGTCTCTGGCAGGCTCGTCGCCATAATCTGCTGTCGTCACGCGCTTTGGCAACCGCTCAGGGGAAACGATAAATCCAACGCGTTATCGACGTTCCACGTGCATCACGGAATGGGAGTTGAAACAGATTCGAATTGCGGAGTCTCGGGCACGGGTCGAAACCGGGCCAGAGCTCGGGCACTCTCAAGAGGGAAATCGGAAATGGAACGCAAACGCGATGACGACCAGGGCCGCACACCTCCAGGTGACGAGCGCGACGCGCCGCGGCCCAGCGAGGCGCCGTATTGGTTCCGGGACGAGAATGTTCGTCGCGCATTTTACTTTCCTCGCGAGGGTCTCGAACCGTATCCTGAGCGCGGGCGCTTCTTCGGACTCGGCCCCAAAGGCTATCGCCGCTCGGACGAGCGGATTCGCGAGGATGTCAGCGACCGACTCATGACGCATCCTGACGTGGATGCGACTGAAATCGAGGTGCACGTCGAAAACGGGATCGTCCGGCTCGAAGGCGTCATCGAAAATCGCCATCAAAAACGCATCGCCGAATTTCTGGCCGAGGACGTGTTGGGGGTGAATGACGTCGAGAACCACATCAAAGTGCGACACGGTTTCTGGGCGGCCGTCACTGGTGAGCGAGCGACCGAGCGCGAGTTGAAGCACCCGCACGCACACGACGAGACAAGCGAGGCCGAGGCCCGGGTCGCGCGCGGAAGCGTCGAGCGGAGCAATTCGCCGGGTCCATCGGATCGACCGTAATAGCGCCGACGCGTCGCGGCTTACGACCTGAAGTCTTTCGCCGGCGTCGGTCGCTGCGCGAGCAGCAGTCGCGATGCCGCAAGGACGACCGAGACGGCCACGTTGAGAAGCAGCCAATCGGTCAGGTCGGGGACGAACCAGCGAAGCGTCGAGAGCGGCGCGCCGAAGAACCGCGGCAATCCAAAGACGAGTCCGACCGAGACGCCCGGATCGACGAGCACCGCGACGATGTCCGGGCGCCACGCGAATGTGATTCCGGAGCGTGCCAGTTCGCGGCGTCCGATCCATCGCCGAATGGTCGCGACCTGGTAGATACGCCACAGCAGCCAGAGACCCGCGGCGACCGTGATGATCCAGTACGTCTCGCGGTATCGCAGCGCGCTCGGTGGCGGCGGATCGTAGCCTAGTAACAGCGCGCCGACGCCTTTGATCGCCTCGCTGAATTGTCGCTCGAGCAGGAAGTTGTTGACGTTCGCAAAAATCGCGACGCCGAAGTTCGGCTTGGGCGCAATGAGCATGTCGCTGTGATAGTTCGCGACGGCGCCGGTATGCCAGAGGACCTGCACGCGCGCGATCGAATCGACGAGCCAGCCCATCGCGTATGGCGCGCCCGGTGGCGCCGTATGCAGGGTGGCGAGGCCGTACTCCGAAATAATTCGCGATCGTGGACCCCGGCCACCATTCAGCTGCGCCATGAGGTACCTGCCCATGTCCTCGGGAGAGCTGATCAAGTAGCCCACGGCGAGCTCGCGTGAGTAGTACGGCAATGTTTCCGCACGCGGAAAGCCGAACCACACGCGGTAGCCTCGCGCGAGCCCGTGAGCCCGTGCTTCGTCCTCCGATGTGAAGCTCTCGCGCATGTCGAGCGGATCGAAGATGTGTCGTCGCACAAATGCGTCGTACCGATCACCGGACACGGATTCGATGATGAGTCCAAGCAGCCAATAGTTGGCATTCGAGTATTCAAACGCGCGTCCCGGTTCGTCGGCAAGGTGCACGCCGCGAAGCAACCGCATCTGCTCGGCTCGCGTCGCAGCCGCGGACGCCGCCACCAAGAGCATTCCCGCTGGCGTCGGGATTCCGCTGGTGTGATTCAGCAGGTGACGTACGGTGATCGCGGCAGACGCGCGGCTATCGCGGACGTGGAACGTCGGCAGGTATCGTTGCACGGGCGCGTCGAGCTCGATCCGTCCCGCGTCGACGAGCTGCATCACCGCGAGCGCCGTAAACGATTTGCTCAACGAGCCAAGAATGAACGGGGTGCTGGGTATCACGGGTCGGCCATCGGGAGCAGCCGAGCCAAGCCCTCGCACGTGGACGATGCGGCCGCCGCTCACGATGACGAGTGCGCCGCCAGGAGCGCGAATGTCGCGCATCTCTCGCAGCACATAGGCGTCGACACGCGCGAAGAGAACGGCGCTGTCGGTCGTGGTGGATGAGACGGGATCGAGCGGCGGACGGCGGTTGGGTCGCGCCGCCCATGGCCGCGGACCGATGACGTGCGCCGACAGCATGAGCAGTCCGACCACGGCCAGGCCGATGATGATGACGCCGGACAGCCAGCGGACCAACCCCGCGGTGAAAACCGGGCGACGCCGCGGCGCGCCGTCAGTCGTCGTGGTGCGCCTCGTACTCCCGCTGGGCGTGGACGCGTTCGTTGGCTTGGCGCGCGTCGCGGTTCTTGGCCGCGCGCATCGCCTGTTGCTTCGTGCTTTCGGACCTCACCGACGGCAACGAGAGTAACCGCTCGAGGTCTTCGCCGCGGCACTCGGGACATGCCGGCACGGTCGTGCCGCGGACAAGCGCCTCGAACGTGTGGCCGCAAGCGCGGCATGAGTAATCATATATTGGCATGATTACATCATCTCGCAGCGTCTGGTCGGACGGCTAGCAGGATACGCACCGGTGGTTGTTCTTCGCGCCCAGCTTCTCGAGGAGCGCGATTGTCTCGGGGAACGGCCGGACGCGCTGCACCGGCCCGTTCGCCATGTCGACAACAGTTCGTCCGTTGCGCGCCACGGCCTTCACATCGGCGCCCTTGCTCACGAGATACTGAATCATCTCGTTGTCGCCGCGCGCGGCGGCGTGGTGGAGCGGCGTGTAGCCACTCGCGTCGCGCTGATTGACGTCGGCGCCGAGCGTCTCGACGAGATATTTCATCGCCGGCAACCATCCGTCGGGTGCATGGCGGTGCGAGTTTCCGGCAAAGCCGTTTCCGTAGCCGACGCCAGCGGCCGCGTGGATCGGATACGTGCCGATGCCAATCGGGACGAACCGCGCCGCCGAATCTTCCGCCGTTTGCAACGGGTTCCCATCGCCGCGCCCACCACCGCGGCCGCCGCGGCCCCCTCCTCCACCCGCGCCGGCACCGCGTCCACCGGCGCCGCCCGCACGACCATCGGCGCCTCCGCGCGCCACCGTTGCCACGGGCGTCCGCTCCGACGGAAGCTTCGAGTCCGCGCCGTGCGCCACGAGCAACTTCATCGCATCGACGTCGACTGCGTAAGCGGCGCGCCAGAACGCCGTCGTGCCCTCGAGATTTTCGAGGCCACAATTGGCGTTGCCACAATTGTTATACGCGAAGTACCAGAGGTGCTGCTTGATGCGCACGTTCGGATCCGCGCCGGCCTTCAACAACGCCTGCATGACATCGAGATAGGTCGTCCGTTGATTCTGGAGCGCCTGCGGCTGCGGGAAGCGGGAGCGCGGTGCCCACTGCGTGTTGATGGTCGTGTAGAGCGGCGTCGCACCCGCAGTGCTGGCCAGGTTGGGATTCGCGCCGCGCTCGATCAACTTCATCGAGACATCGAACTGGCCGTTGATCGTGGAGAGTAATAGCGGAGTCGTTGCATCGCCGCCGCTGGCCTCGTTGACGTCAGCGCCACCGTCTAGCAGCGCGACGACCGCAGCCAGGTTGCCCTGGCGAACGGCATGGTGCAGCGCGGTGAGTCCGCCCATGCTCCCAACCGACGACGCATAGCCGGCGACCTGTCCGTCGGCGGTATCCGCTTCTTCCGATGCGGGCTTGGTAACAGGCGCGGTCAACACCGTCCGTCCGGCGACGATCGCTTCCTGGATCTGACTCGGCGTCAGTCCGTCGGTCGACGGTGGCGGCGCGCCACCTTGCCGCCCTTGTCTCGGCGTGTCCGCCGTCCCGATGCCCCCTTGAGCGGCAGCAACTGGCTGAGCCTGCGCCGCATCCCTCGCGGCGGCCGCGGCCGCGGCGAGGACGGAATCACGCTTCGCTTTCGGCAAGAACGACGTGAACATCTCGTTCCGGCGCCGGGTCGCGGCCTGCTCTTGCGCAGCCTGCTCGGTGAGGTTGACGGCCGTCGTGCGAATCGACGGATCGCCGCCGCGCTTGAGCAGTGTGCGAATGACGTCCGCTCGGTCCTCCGAGGCTGCGAAGACGAGGGGCGTCTGCCCCCATTCCGATTCGCGCGCGTTGGCGTCGGCCTTCTTGTCGAGCAACGCATTCACCGCATCGACGCTTCCCGAGGCAGCGGCGAAATGGAGTGCCGTCGCTCCGCTCGCCGTCGCGGCATTCGGATCACTGCCTGCCTTGAGCAACGCTCTGACCACGGCGCCGCTGCCGGATTTGCTGGCGATGTGCAGCGGTGTGTAGTTGCCGATGCGCGTCACTGCTTTGACGTTGGCGTGAGCGCGGAGCAGCATGTTCGCCATCACGGAGTCGCCATGTTCGGCGGCCCAGTGCAGCGCCGTCATGCCGTCGCCCTGCGCCGCGTTCACGTTGGCGCCCTCGGCGATCAGCCGGCGTACCGCCACGACATCCCCCTGCATCGCCGCATCGGCGATCGGCGCCTTCGGAGTCGTCGCCGCCGAGGCGAGTGCGACAAAACCAGCGATCGTCAAGAGTCGGAGCCCGTTCAGCAGGCTGCTCGGTCTCATGCGGGTATCCTCAAAAAAAGAATTAGACGCTCAGCGCGAACTCGCCCGTGCTGTCGCCGAAGCTCTTCATGTCGTCGAGACCAAGCTTGTGCAGGAGCGTCAGCATCACGTTCGCCATCGGCGTTCCGTCGGGCGCCTTGAGATGCACGTTGCCCGCGAGCTGTCCGTTGCCGTGACCCAGGAGCAGCAGCGGACACCGGCGATGATTGTGCAGGTTCCCGTCGGCCATCGGCGAGCCGTAGATGATGGCCGTCTTCTCGAGCAGGTTCGAGTCGCCCTCGTGTGTATTCTTGAGACGCTCCAGAAGATAGGGGAGCATGCTCACGTGATAGCGGTTGATCATGTTGAAGTCGAGGATCGCCGCTTCGCGGCCGCCATGGTGCGAGGCCGGATGGAAGCCCTTGTTCGTGCCGCTCTCGGGGAACGTACGGCTCGACGCGTCGCGTCCAGTCTTGAACGAGACGACTCGCGTCATGTCCGACTCGAAGGCGAGCACCTGGAAGTCGAACATCAGCTTCATGTGCTCCTCGAACGAATCTGGGACGCCGGCCGGCGCCTCGGGCAGCTCGCGGGCTTCACCGCTCATGTTGCGCGCTTCGATCTGCTGAATGCGACGCTCCAGCTCGCGGATGTTCTCGAGATACTGATCGACGCGCTGGCGGTCAGTCGGGCCGAGCTGGCGCTTGAGCGACGTCGTCTCGCCGACGATCCAATCGAGAATGCTCTCGTTGGCGTGACGGCGCGCCGTACGGTCGGCGTTGTTGGTGCCGGCGCCGAACAGCAGATCGAACGCAACGCGCGGATTGCGAATCATCGGCAGCGGTTCGCTTGGTGACGCCCAGCTGATCGTGTCCGTGTACGCGCACGCGTAGTTGTAGTAGCAGCCGCCGGCCTGATCGAGGTTCTCGATGCAGAGCTGCATCGACGGAATCGCAGTTCCCTGCCCGATGCGTCGCGCGACCAACTGGTCGAGCGACGTGCCGACGTAGAGATCCGAACCCTGTGTCTGCTTGGGGTGCGATTGCGTGAGAAACACCGCACTCGAGCGGAAATGGTCCCCGCCCACCTCCGGCGCCTCGAACGCCTCGGCCATGCGAACGTCGGTGTTGCTGACGATGGTCAAGTAATCGCGCCACGGCGTCAGCGGTGACAACGCTCCTTCTTGAATGAGCTCGAACTTCTTACCGACACCCGCCGGAGCCCAGAGATTCTTCGTCGCACCCCACGCGTTGGAGCCTGCGGCACCGTGTACCGATTCGATGCAAATGAGACGCGTTTTGTCGGCGGCCGCGGCGGCACCAAGCGACCGCTTCCCAAACGTGCGGAACGCCGGTTCCATCGCGTCGAGATACGGCAACGCCACCATTGCTCCCATGCCACGGAGGAACGTACGGCGCGGAAGATTCTTTCCGCTGAAGATCTGCATGTCTCGGCCTCTCCCGATTGGGGGGATCTAGCGTTGCTGTTTGGTGTCCTGCGTGTCCGCGACTGCGTCGGCTCGCTTGCTCAAGAAGGCATCACTATTCACCACACCCATCACGAACGACGAGATACGGTAGCCCTTGGTCTCAGCGGTGCGCGCGATGGCGCGGATGGTCGGTTGATCGAAATCCTCGACTCGCCGGCCGACCCCGTACGCCAGCAAGTTCTCGGCGAACGATCGGACGAGCGGAATTGGACGCTTGAGTAGCGACTGTCGCAGATCGCCGGGCGATGTCACCGCGCTGCCGTCATACATCTGACCGCGCGTATCCAGCTCGATGCCATTCTCGCGATACCGCCACTTGCCCGTGACGTCGAAGTTGTCGAGCGCGAGACCGATGGGGTCCATGTACTGGTGGCACGACTTGCACGTCGGGTTCTTGCGATGGATCTCCATGCGCTCACGCGTCGTGAGCGGCTTGCCATCCTTCGCGTCCTGCGTTTCGTCGAGCGTCGGCACACCGGGCGGCGGTGGTGGCGGTGGCATGCCGATCAACACTTCCATCACCCATTTACCGCGCAGCACCGGCGACGTGCGATTGCCAAGCGACGTCTGCACCAGAATGCTGCCGTGTCCGAGGAGACCGCGTCGCGTGTCGTCGGGATACTTCACCTTCTGAAACTCGTCACCCGAGATGTTGGGGATACCGTAATGCTGGGCGAGGCGCTCGTTGACGTAGGTGTAATCGGCGGTGAAAAGATCGAGGACGCTGCCGTCGCGCCGCACGATGTCGTTGAAGAAGAGCTGCGTCTCGCGCCGCATCGACTCCGCCAGCTGCAGATCGAAGTCCGGGAACAAGAACGCGTCGGGATGGACCTTGTCGAGGTCTTGGAGACGCAGCCATTGGGATGCGAACCGCGTCGACAGAGCTTCGGCGCGCGGGTCGGCCAACATGCGGCGCACTTGCGCCTCGAGCACCTTCTTGTCGGAGAGCCGGCGCTGCTGCCCGAGCTTTAGAAGTTGCTCATCGGGGATCGTGCCCCAAAGGAAGAACGAGAGCCGCGACGCGAGGTCCACGTCGCTGATTCGGAAATCCTGGCCGGGCTGCACCCTGGCCGGCATCGTCTCGAAGCGAAAGACGAAGTAGGGGCTGGCGAGCATCGCCTGGAGCGCTGTCCGCACGCCTTCCTCGAATCCGCCTTCCTTGGCGGCACTCTCATAGAACGACATCAGGCTCGTGCGATCGTGCGCCGTGAGCGGGCGTCGATACGCTTTCGTGCCGAGGCGCGTGATGATCTCTTCGGCACATGCGTGTTGCTTCGCGGCCACGCTCGGGTGACACGAGAAGACGATCTTGCGGCTCGGCGTCTCGGAGATGCCGGTGACTTTCTGCGGCCCCGCAATGCCGAGCTCGATCATGAATGGCGGCTCGGTAGTGCCAGCGCTGCCGGTACCGTTCGAGGCGCGCGACCAGTCGTGCGGTTTGATGAGGTCTTCGTACGGACCCTCGGCGCGGCGAACGAACGCGGCTGACACGCGATGCTGACCCGCCTTAACGAAGACGGGATCGGTGCGCATGTAGTCGGCGCCCGAGGGCGCGTCGGCCGACGTGAAGTTGCGCCCGACACCGCGCTCATAATGAAGCAGCACCGCACGCTCGCCGTCGATCGAGACGTCGATGTCTTCCAGCTTCGTCCCGACTCCGCCGCCCACGTTCAAGCGGAACGAATACATGCCGTCGGCCGGGAAGTCGTGCTGGGCGACGATGCCGCCGCGCGTACCATACGGCGCGCCCTCGACATGATCCCAGGGATGCTGGGACGCGAAGGGCGATGTCGGATAAGTCGCGAAGGTTCCGGTCGCTTTCGGGTCGCCAACGGCCATCCGGCTCACGGCTGCGGCCGCGTTCAAATACGCCTCGAGGAGAGTCGGAGAGAGCGCCTGAACGTCGGCGATGTTGTCGAAGTTCGCGCTCTTGGTATCGAGGGGCAGGTAATCGCCCGCGTTGACGTCGAGCGCCAGCAGGTCGCGAACCGCGTGCTCATACTCAGGGCGGTTCAGCCGTTGAAAGGTCCGCGCGCCTGGGTTCGGCCGCGATGCCTTGTCGATGACCTGCTCGAGCGTCTCGACCAACGCGACAAGTGTGTCGCCGCCCGGCCGCTTCGAGCCTGGAGGCGGCATGATCTGCGCGCGCAGCTTCCGGATCATCTTCTCGGAGGTTGCGATGTCCTGGTATGCCGAATCGACGTCGTAGCCCTTGAGGGACAGATTGCCCTTCATGGTGACGTCGTTGTGGCAGCTCAGGCAGGTGTGCTGGATGACGCTGCTGAGCTCACTGGTCGGAATGCCGCGAGCGCCGATCTTTCCGTATGACGGGTGCGGTCCCGGTCGCGGTCGCTCGGGCACGCGGCCACCAGTGGCGGTGCCGACTGTGAACGCCAGTGCACTCGTGACTCCTACGGCGGTCGCGAAAACAAACTTCATGATTGGCAAACCCTCCCCGGCGGGGTGCTACTGCTGCTTCCGCATCTGCTTACGCAACAGGGACCATTACCGCTGGACGTTCACCCATTCCGCATCTTCCATCCCAATCGGCTTGAATAGAAGCGGCTATCCCTTCTCTGGACGGTGACTTGGGAGAATTTCCACTGTAAGGATTATGCCCTTTCTCATGCCCACTGGCAAGGCGCGGTGGGGGTGTCGGCGCTATTGTTGATCGCAGCCGATCTGCGTCATGCGCCGCCGCGAGGAATCGGGAATGGCGCGCGGAAGCGTCGTGAGGCTTGGTACCGGTGCGGGACTCCCGGCCAGGGCCGTCCGCAGCGTTCCACATTCCGGCGACTCCGCCGCTCTGACGCTGAAGAAGAAGGGATCGATCGACGGCGCGAGCTGATCGACTCGGAGTGAGTCATCGACTGGCCGGCGGACGAGCAGCATGCGGTCAGCGAACGACGCTCGCCGCTGATAGACAACGCCGTTCGGAAAATTCGCCGAATCGGGAATGTTTGCCGCCGAGAAGACCCCAAGGAATTCAGAGCCGCGCGCGTGGAGCTCGGTCCAGTCGCCGATGTAGGGCTGCATGCGGACGAGATCGAGCAGCGCGGGCGTGGTAGACAGCACATACTCCCGCGCGTGCTGCATGTCGTCGCGCGTGACGAGCAGCCGCGTCACCCATCGATTGGCGACGGAGTCGTATGCCAGTTGTTGAAAGAGGAACCCGAGCCGTCCCAGACTGTCGACGGCGACCGACGGATTCATGGCGTTGGGAATCGAGAGCAGCAGGCGCCATCCTTGCCCGCCGTCGACCGACTTCGCGACTGTGACCCGCTGATGATCGGACCCGGAGCTGTCCGCCCAAGCAACGTAGACCGTGTTGCCGCGTTTGTCTGTAGGATCCGTCGCGACGCTCAGTTGCACCGGAACGCGTCGTTGGAATCCAAAGGTATCCCTGACCGCGCCCCACCCATCGTACGCGTACGGACGACAGCGGACGACGCGCACGCCAGGCAGCCCGTCGCCGATCGGGCAGTTTGCTGGCGAGGAGGGGCGAGGCTTCTCGCGAAGCGCCGCGAATGGATTCTTGCTCGCGCCACCGGCGTCATCTCGTGCGACGACGACGTCGAGAAACGTAGTGTTGTTGTCTTTGTACTCGAACGGGACCGCGTCGTACAGGGCGTAGACGCGGCCGGACGCGTGTGCATCGAGCCGGACCGCAAAATCCTGCTCCCCGATCTTGCGATGCTCGAGGTCGATGCGCTTGAACTGCGTCGGCCCGGTCGGATCGTCGGCCCAAAGGATCGCCGCTGTTCGTGGTATGCTGTCCTTGTAGCTGCCGGCGACCATCACGCGATCGTGGCCCTTGCGATCAATCACAAGGAGGTCGGGTTGGTCGACCGTGTCGTGGCCCACGAGAAATTGCATGGGACGCGGCGAGAACACGTCATTGGTGCTGAAGACCTGAAGTGATTGCGGATGGCCAGGCAGCGACCAGATGAACGCGGCGTATAGGCGACGTCCCCGGCTTCCCCATCGCATCACCACATCCTGCGGCGGCAAGCCGGCCAGACCCGGCGTAGGAATGTTGCATACGACCGACCACGTCTTACCCGTGTCCCGCGACACGAGCATGGGCGACAGCGTCCTGCCCTCGCAGACATCTGTGCCGAGGAGGAATGACGACGCGGCCAGCAGGCTCCGGTCGGTCGGATGCACGGCGAGCGTGGGCTCGGGATTCCACGTCGTCTCGTCGCCGAACATCGCCGGTATCATGTTGACGACGCGCACCTGCGCGTGAAGCACCTGCGCGTAAAATCCGTGTGCTCCGGTCGCGAGCAGCGCCACGATCGCGGCGCGCATCGAGTGCCTCACGGCGGAAGCGTTCCGCATTGCGTGACGAAATCCGTCGGCGGCGCGCCAAAGGTCCCCTTCGGAAGCGTGGCGATGACCGCTGCGACCCCCGCGCTATCGGCGATTGGCAGAATGTCGTCCGCGCTGCGAAGCATGTAGGGCGGCTTCGGGCCGCTGGTCACGAGGTTGCCCGGTTCATTCAAGGTCACATGAAGCAGGAAGAGCAGATGCTGGTACGCGTCCGGCACTTGAAGCAATGGCGTTTGGATCAACGAGAATGGCACCGCCACGTTGAACGTCGAGTCGAGATGCGCCTCGACCGGTGTGCGCATCACCGTTCCGCGTATGAACGGAAACGAGATGGCCGTTGCACCTCGATTGATGATTCGTTGAATCGTCGTCCCGACATTCGGTCGCACTGAATCGAGCGAGATCCTCCCGGTGACGACGAACACCGTATCGTCAAGATGGTGCGCCAGCTGCGCGCGCGGGCCATTCGGACCGAGGAAGTCGCGCTCCAGCGCACTGTCGGCGCGAGCCGCGTGGAAGCGGGCGACGGATCGAACGCCGATGTGATCGCCGATGACCCAGCCCGAGGCGAAGAACCACCATTCCTGCAGCGGCGCGAGCTGTGTCGTGTCTTCCACAAACACCGTGAGCGGCTGGCCCGCGTAGACGCCAACCGCCTGCGGACACTGGAGCGACACGGTCGGCGTCACGGCAATTGTATGCGCCGATGCGGGAATGCCGGGAACGGTCGAGGCGCGCAGCGAGTCGATGCGGGCGCGAAAGGCGAACGTCGACGTGCGGCGAAGCTTGCCGAGGCTGTCGGCCAAGCGGTCGATGGTGATCAGCTGTGCATGCGTCGCGCGCGGACCGATGAGCGCGATCGCACACGCCGCGACGAGTGCCCAGCGTGTGCTCGCCGCAGATCTGTTCACTGCCAGCCCCACCGCCAGCCCTCGGACTCGAATAGCGGCATGCGGGCATCGTCGGGAGCGCTCTCGAGCTCCTCGAGCAAGAGCGCTACGCCCAGCCCGCCCTTGTACAAGCGGTGCGCAGTCGGCGACTCGGGTGCAGATCCGTCGAGCGCCCGATCGGCGAGCAGCTCGGCGCGACGACGCCACGTTGCCTCACCGGTTCGCCGGCAGAACGCGAGAAGTGCGTAGGCACGTCCGACAAGACCACAACACGCGTCGGCGAGGTCGTCGCGAGAATCATCCCAAACGTTCCACGCGGCGGCGTGCGCGAGATCGAGATATCGATCGTCACCAAACGCGGCGTGGGCCTCGAGCCATGTATGGATATGACCTGACGTTCCGTTGCACCACGTCGGTGCCGGATGTGGTTCCGCGCCGATGTCGCGCGCCTCGATGCTCCACGCCCAGGCGAGCCCGCGCCCGCGCGGTGTCGCGAGATCGCTCAGCTCACGGAGACGCGGTTCGATGAAATCTGGCATCGTGTCGCCGACCATTCGATGCCACCGGAGCAATGTCCAGAGCATGCCCGACCAGCCGTGCGCCATCCCGAGGTATGTGAACTCCGCTTCGTCGGCGATCGCGGCGAATGACCGCATGCGCTGCTCGAGCGACGTCACGATGGCCCCGGCCCGTTGCCGCAGTTTCGGCCAACGCGCGGGCGAAGCCTCGAGCATCAACGTCGCACCGACGACGAGTCCCGCCGTCCCGAGCGTGACGTCGATGTTCTTGGTCCGCTTTCGCGACGCGGAGATGAACTCCGTCACACAGCGTTCGGCGCGGATGTCATCGCCGGTCGCGAGCGCGATCAGCGCCTCAGCACAATGGACGCCGGTCATGGTGTGGTAGAGCGCGATCGGGCCGAGATCTTTGCGCGAGATGAGGCCGTCACGCCTGTACCACGCCTCGGGCGCCGTGGACCATGACTTGGTCCGCGCGATCCACGCGTCGGCGTATGCGAGAAGCGTAGCGTCTTCCCGCGCGATGGACATGCGGTACAGCGCGTACGCGATTCCAGCGGCGCCGTTGTTGATCGAGCAGACCGGCGGCTCAGGGAGACCGTTGACCCACAGCGGACCGTCCGGCGCGAGACGCTCGACCAGCGTCGAGATGAATCGGTGTCGATCGGCGCCGCGGCGCGCGATCGCCGGCGCAGCGATCGGCTCGCCCGGTACCTCGGCAACTGCTCTCAGCGCGTGAGCGAAATCGCGCATCGCCGGATAGCGACATGCCGGCTCCTTGGACAGCGCGCGACCAAGAACGCACTCGAGCTCCGGCCAGGATCCGATACCGCGCGCCTCGAACGATATCGGCGGGTCTTCGACGATTTGCCGCAGCGCCTCGTCGCGACGCATCGAGAGCTCGAGGTAGGGTTGCCCGGTTGCAATCACGTAGAGCAGAGCGGCGACCGAGTACTGCTCGGCCGCGGCGTCGAGCGCCGGGGCGCGAACGTCATCACGCTGTGCGGCGGCGAGTTGAGGATCGTTGTATTCAGGAATTCCTCCACGCCGCGCCGGCGTGATCGACGCGTCGCTCGGGACCGCCGCAATCCCGAAGTCGAGGAGCGTGATGTCGCCGTTTCGACCGACCAGCACATTGCCGTCGTGCACATCGCCATGGAGGACGCCGCGTTCGTGCAAGGCGGCGTAGGCGTCGACAATGCGAATGCAGAGTGCGAGCAGATCGGTTCGTGACTGCACCTTCGGCGTGCGATACTCGTCGAGCGCGCGATTCGGCGGGACACCGTCGCACCACTGGGTGGCGATATATGGTAGTGTCGCGTCGAGATCGACGACGAGGAGGCGCGGGGCCGAATGCCCGTCGAGTCGGCGAAGGATCGCGGCCTCGCGCGCGAGCGACGTCGCAAGTCCCTTGGCGTGACCCGCCCGCGCGATCTTGATTGCGGCGAACGTCCCATCGGACGCGCGTGCGCGGTGGATCTCGACGTCCTCCAACACCTGCACACGATCGATGATCGTAAAATCGCCGACCACGTCGCCGCGACCGACGTTGTGCTCGATCGGGCGGGCCCGTTCGTCGCCGGATGGAAGCAAGACGCCGCCGAGTACGAGGCGCTCCACGAGAGGAAACGCGCTCTCGAGTACGACGCGCGGATCGCTGTTGGTCGTGCGGCTGAAGCGCACGATCGCGTCGACGACCGTGCTCGGAGCGCGAAAGAGCTCGATCAACTTCGCGGCATTCGCGTCGACCACGCTCGACGGTCGTCGTGAGCGAGGTCGCGTGATCGCGACGTCGCCGGCGGCGCAGTCGAGCTTCGTGCGCGTCGCGAGGGCCAGCTCCTCAACGGGAATGAGCAGCACGTCGGCCGGCAGAACGAACGTGCTGGTGAGTTGTGTCGTCATGCGGGCGCGCCAGCAGCGAATCCGCGCACCGCGTCCTCGGACGGTTCCCACGTCGAGGGATCGACTCCGTCGAGCGCGACGCGCTCGAGCGCGAACCGCTCGGCGTCATGCGCACGGCCGGCGCGCTGTGCCGTGCTCACGTACGACGCAAGGCGTCGGCAGAGCCACAGTCGCCAACTCGCGCCAACGTGCGCGATCATCGCGCGGCCGGACGGCGGATCGATGCCGAGCGAGATCAAGCCGTCGCCGCCCATATCGTGCGAGAACGGTACGGGGTGGGCCGGCGTTCCATGAAGCTTTGTCAGCAATGTCGCGGCGACGAGTTCTGCGGCATCGCGTCGAGCGAAGTACAAGACGAGCTTGTCGGGTCGAAGAATCGCTGACGCGGTCCCGCCGAACTTGAACATTGGAGCTCCGGCATAGACGAGCACGTCGATCACGGCCGGGAATGCGTCAGGTAGCGTTTCCGTCGTTGGGCTCACGTACACCTTGTAGGTGACCATGTCGTCTCCGCCCCGGCGCAGATTGCGCGACCTGAGGCGCGGCCACCAAGCGAGCCAGTACCGGCCGGTGCCGGCGGCCCTGGTCTTCCAATGCCGCGACAGAGCGGCCGCGGTATGAGAGTTTGCTGATGCGCCGGCGAACCGGAGCGCGTCACCTGGCGTTCGAATGCGTTCGACCCAGCGAGGCGTGAGCGGGCGGCGGTTGTAGTGATAGAGTCGATCGGACAACGCAAGCGTATCTTCGCCGTCGATGTGTGAGATGAGGCGCAAGGCCTCGCGCGATAGGCGCGCGACGGCACCGTGCGACTCGGTCGCGGTTCCCTCCGCCAATGCGTCAGCGCCTGACACGAACACGCCGTCGCGCTCGACCTCGAGCACGCCGTCCAACGTGAGACGCCACACCGCGTCGAGGATCGACTCATCGCCGCCCGCGACGGCTTGCCGCGGAATGGTGCCTGGCGTTTGCAGTGCATAGACGAGGAGCGCGACGCTTCGCGAGACGGCCTTGATCGTGCCCACGGCGTCAGCGCGTGGGCGAAGGATGCCGAAGAACTCGGGATCGCGCGTGAAATCGGCAATCGTCGCTCGGTCGCGCGCGCTCAGGCGATCGAACGGAACGACGGTATACGCGGGATTGGCGCGGAAGATTCGGCGGTCCGATGCGCCGGGCGCGGGCATCGGCGTGGAGGGAGACGTCACGGCGAGCCGTTTCAAAAAGAGAAGCGGCGCCTCGGGGGATGAGGCGCCGCGCTGCTACGCAATCGCTAGCGGCTCAGGGCTTCTTCAAGCTCTTGGGAGAGTAGCACAAACTGCTCGTCGCGCCAGGTTTCGCTCTTCTTCGTCGGCTTTGGCTGTTGCGAGCCTGACTGGATGCAACCGCAATTATGCGTGTTTGGATCATCGGGCGTGCACGGCGATGGAGTCGCCGAGCGCTCGCTGCACTTCGAGCACTTTGGGCACTCCTTATCTGCGGCGAGACGTTCTGGAAGCAGGGTCACCAGCAGATCATCAACGCGGAATGTCATGGTGTGTTCCCTCTTTGAAAGGTGAACCTGCGTGAACCTGCGTCGGTCCGACGACACCGATGAGCGCGGCTAATATGACGATGCTAATTCCTCGTAGCAAGCCTCTTCTTCCCTACATCACACCGTGCCGCCGCAGTTCGGCGGCGCAATCGGCCAGCTCTCGAGCAAGCGATGGATCGGCGTTGCTCCAGGCAGCTGATACGAAGGCGAATGCGGCTCGCGCCCGCGGGCCATCGCCTGCGACGGCGGCGGCACGGGCCGTCTCGAGATGCCATATGGCTTGCCAGATGCTCACACCAAAAGTCGAGACCGGGTGTCGTGCCAATAGCGCAAGCGCCTCGGGCCCTCGCCCTCGTTCGCTGAGAAGCCGAGCCTGCAGCATCACGGAACCGAGAATCGCGTACGGCCACGCAAGAGAATCTGGAAGCGCGCGAAATGCACTCAGCGCAGCCACCGAGTCCGTGCGAACCAAGGCCAAGTAAGCGTTCGCCAGACCCTCGACGTAGCGCCACTGTAGGGTGTCCAGGGATTGCACTGACCTGGAGACCATTTGCCTGGAAACGCTTGCCATTTGATGCAATGCGACGCTGTCGCCTTTGTCCGCAGCCCTCGCCATCGCGATCGGGAATGCTTCCCCTCTGGCCTGCGTCGTCCAAATCGCGAGGAGTGAGTCGAGCGCCCGCGCATCCGCCGCTGAGTTTCTGGAGTAGAGGAGCAGGTCGGGAGCGCCGTTCAGGAGGTCGTGACGATAGCCTAGATCGCTTACGGTGGTCGCTTCGCGAATGTGTCCACGGAAACGGAGAGCGGCGCCGAAGAAAACCTGCGCATCGGGTTGACCTTTTGACACCAGGAGCCGAAGCAGCCGAACAGCGGTCTCTTCACGGTCCGGCCAGCTCGCGACCGCGAAGGCAGCATCTCGAGCGGCGGCCGGGCCAAACTTCTCTACGATTTGGCGGAGCGCGGCATCCGATCGGCCACTTGATAGAATCTCCACCTGTGGCGGGACCCGCTGATCTTTCTGATTGAGTCGCAAGTACCGTCGCGCCAAGGACAGCGCTGAATCACCGCCCCGCAACATGAGGCGCAAGTGAATGGCGTTTGGATAGGCAGGACCAAAGAGCGAATCGGCCGCGATCGCGCGCTCGAACGCCAACAAGGTCGCCTCGGGATCGGATCCCGCGGTAAGGACGCGAGCCCGTGCTTGGCCGAGTTCTTCCCAGACCTCAGGATCGCCCGGGTAGAGCGCGGTGGCACGTTCGAGGGCCGAAAGGCGTCGCCGGGCACGCGCGAGCGCTGAGAGATCGAGGAATCCCTCATACCGAGCGGGGCGCAGTGAATCGGCAACGATGATCAAACTGTCACGAAGGGCGAGGCCACGATTCAGCGCACCGGCACGGCGAGCAAAGACTGCGACACTGTCTCCCTGGCCCCGTGCAGTCCACCTCATCGCATCGAAAATTCGGTGGCTCACGAGCGCAAACATCGAATCGGCGACGAAGGCCTCTTGATATGCCGCGCGCGCACCGGCGAAGTCATTGCGGCGATAGAGTTGCTCTCCCCGCAGAAATGCTTTGAGCGCCACCACCGAGTGCGATCCGAGCGAGGCAGCAGGCGCGCCCGTGATACGCCGCGTGCGACTCAACGTGCGCAACAACCGAACCGTGATTGAATCAGCGACACGATCGAGACGCGACGCCGCGTCGCGGACCTCCAGCTCCGACGACAACGCGGAGTCACCGCGAACGTCGTAGAGCGCCACAGTCGCCCGCACCGAGTCTCCGCCGGCGGCAATGATTTGCCCAAACACCGCAATCCCAGCGCGATTTCGTCGGCCGAGGTCCACCGCACTCGTTCGATCGGCGTGACCGCCCTTCCACGTCTTCATCACGATCGTCGGAGAGACCGTTCGCAACGGCCCTGCTCCGTCGAGCGAACGGGCCAGGACATCGAGCAATCCTTCTCGCCACAAATCCAACGACGGCCCAAGCACGTCGAACGGCGCGACGGCGATCACGTTGTCGTCGAGATCCACCCGGCCGATCGACGTGCGCACCGTGCGCAGTAACGCGCCGGCCGCGAACGCGACCGCCACCACGACCGCGGCGACCGCGACTCGGGACGGTGTTATGAGTTTCCTCAACCCCGTCGCCGATCCCACCACCGCCCGGTCGAGCGCGTCGACAAACTCCTTCACCGAGGCGAATCGCTCGCCCGGGTGCTTGGCGAGCGCCCGATCGAGCGTCGACTCGATCCCACTCGGAATGCCCGGCGTGATCGCCGTGATCTTCGGCGCCGGTTTCGAAATGTGCTGCGCGAACATTGCCTGCATCGTCCGGCCATCGAACGGCGGGCGCCCTGTCAGCATCTCGAACACCACGCACGCGAAGCTGTATTGATCGGACCGAGCGTCGACGTCATTGGCGCCGAGCGCCTGCTCGGGACTCAGGTACGTGGGCGTGCCGACCGCCATGTTGCCGTCGGTGATTCGCATCGCCCCGCTGTCGCGATCGAGCGCGCGTGCCAACCCGAAGTCCGCGACCACCGCGACCCCGCCCGGCAGCAACACGTTTTCCGGTTTGATGTCGCGGTGGACGAACCCCTGCCCATGCGCGTACTCGAGCGCGCTCGCAATTTGGCGTGTGAGCCGCATCGTCTCGTCGAGCGAGAGCGCACCTTCCCGCGCGATGCGCGCCGCGAGTGTCTCGCCTTCGACGTACGGCATTACATAGAAGAGCAGCCCCTCTTCTGCGCCGGAGTCGTGGACCGGAAGAATGTGCGGATGCGTGAGGCCCGCCGCGATCTCGATCTCGCGAACAAACCGATCGCTGTTGACCGTCGACGACAGCTCGGCGCGCAGCACCTTGATCGCGACATGACGGTTATGTCGCAGATCGGTCGCGAGGACAACGATCGCCATGCCGCCGCTGCCGATCTCGCGCTCGATGACGTATCGGCCGGCGAGCGGATGGTCGGGGGCGGTGAACGCGGCGAGACCAGGGAGGGACGTGCGGAGGGAGGTCACCGCACTCACAATACGATACGGACACGCTCCAGGCCAGATTCGGACTCACTCTGAACCACAGAGGACACAGAGGGCACAGAGGAGACGCTTTCCTCTGTGCCCTCTGTGTCCTCTGTGGTTCATGCTCTCGTGGAACGCCCCGTCGCGTCTGTCAGAAGGCGACCACTCCGGAGACCATGAACCCTTTGAACTGGCCTCCGCGCCGGATGTCCGTCAGCGGGAAATCAGTGTACGTCTGATGCACCCACTCCAGCTTCGCCAACACGTTCGGCGTCAGGAAC